>JAESGM010000160.1_pt1 | contig 143376 bp, 140 predicted proteins | sample 9269721 | NCBI WGS metagenome assembly JAESGM01 (sample SAMN15720920, study PRJNA650825) | algae metagenome | isolation source: Komarekiella atlantica HA4396-MV6 and co-occurring heterotrophs from... | place: USA: Theobald House, Kauai, HI | collected 2009-07-29 | reverse complement strand
AGATCATCTGCCGCTACAACAATACCCCACGAAAATGCCTCGACTGGAAAACCCCAGCCGAAGCCTTCGCCGACAACATGTTGCACTTCGATCGAGAATCCACATCCCGGCCTTCGCCGGGATGACATCGGGGTTGAGGTGAGACGTGCTGCCCACACCGGCGCTTGGCCCTACCCGCCCACCGCCGCGGCGGTGGCGGCTTCCTCGGCCTCGATTTCGGCCTCGGGCTCCTTGCGGAAGGTGGAGGCGAGGGGGACTTCCTTGAGGAAGAGCGCGAAGAAGAAGGCGAGAGCGGCGGCGCCGGCGCCGGCGTAGAAGATCGGATGCATCGCGCCGACGAAGGCTTCGAGGGCCTGCGTGCGGATCGCTTCCGGCAACGCCGCAAGAGCCGCAGCATTGAGGGAATGAGCGTCTTCAAGGCCGGGGATGCCGGCGAGGCGCGCCGTGAGGCCAGCGGAAAAGAGTGCGCCGAAAGCCGACACGCCGATGGAGCCGCCGATCTGGCGGAACATGGTGACGCCGGCGGTGCCGACGCCGACCATGCTGCGCGGCACGGCGTTCTGCACGGCGGTGACCGAGACGCTGTTGACCGGGCCGATGCCGGCGCCGACGAGGAACATGTAGCAGCCGATGAGCCAGGTGGGCGTGTCGATGCCGACGGTCGTCAGCAGAACCATGCCGACGAAGAGGACGGCGGTCGAGGCGATGGGCAGGAGCTTGTAGCGGCCGGTGCGGCTCATGGCGAAGCCGGCGAGCGTCGAGGCGCCGATGAGCCCCATCATCATCGGCACCAGCGCCAGCGCCGACTCGGTGGGTGAAACGCCCTGCACCGTCTGGAGATAGAGCGGCAGGAAGGTGATGGAGCCGAACATGGCCAACCCGACGATGGCGCTGACCGTGTTGGAGATGGAAAAGACGTTGTTGGCAAAGAGCGAGAGCGGCAGGACCGGCTCCTCGGCCCTGGTCTCGGCCCAGACGAAGAGACCGAGAGAGGCGACAGCAATGACGGCGAGCGCGATGCTGGGGGCGGAATCCCACGGAATGGTGCTGCCGCCAAGGCTGGTGAAGAGCACGATGGCCGAGAGCGTGGCGGTGAGGAACGCTGCGCCTAGATAGTCGATGGAACGGACCGCGCCGGGCCTCGACTTGAGCGCCGTCGAGATCACCGCCAGCGCGATGAGACCGAGCGGCAGGTTGACGAAGAATATCCAGTGCCAGGAGAAGTGCTCGACGAAGAAGCCGCCGAGCAGCGGGCCGACGATGGTCGAGACGCCGAAGACCGCGCCGAAGATGCCCTGGATCTTGCCGCGCTTGCGTGGCGGGATGACGTCGGCCACCACCGACATGGCGACGACCATCAGCCCGCCGCCGCCGAGCCCCTGGATGGTGCGGCCGATGATGAGGGTGAGCATGCTGGTGGCCGTGCCCGAAAGAATGGCGCCGCCGAGGAAGATGAGGATCGCCACCTGCAACACGCGCTTGCGCCCATAGAGGTCGCCCAGCTTGCCGTAGATCGGGGCAACGACCGTCGAGGCGAGGAGATAGGCGGTGACCACCCAGGTGAGGTGGTCGAGCCCGCCGAACTCGCCCACGATCGTCGGCAGCGCCGGAGAGACGATGGTCTGGCCGAGGGAGGCGAGCAGAAGCGTCACGGCGACGGCGCCGATGATGAGCGGAATGGACTGGCCGGCGGCCGGATCGGTCTCCGGGGGCATGGTGGTGGGCGACATTGAAAAGCTTTCGGTGTCGTCGCGTCGACAGGCGCGGCGGAATAAAGTGACGACTTGAAATCGCTGCACGAACCTATATCTGTGCGCAGCAGATACATGTCAACAGCACGCATTTGTAAAATGCATGCATCTGGAGCGCACGAGCCATGACCGAGATGAGAACGCCCGAGGTCGAGAGCCTGTTGCAGCAGGCCGGCGCCGATGGCCGCGTGATCGATGCCGTCAAGCGCGTCGATGCGCTCCTGCAGAACTGGCGGCGGCGCGTGGTCAAGCGCGAGCTGAGCCAGGTGGCCATCCAGGACCTGGGACTGGCGCTGGACCTCGCCCAGCTCGACGTGCTCGCCGCCATCGAGGCGCCGGTGCACGAGTTCGGCGCGACGGAGGGCGAGGAGACGATGGTTTCGACGGTCGCTACACGCATCGGCATCGATCCCTCGCGGGCGAGCCGGCTCATCGCCGAACTGGTCGACAGCGGCTATGCCGAGCGGGTGGCGAGCCAGGCGGATTCCCGGCGTACGCTGATCCGCCTGACGGACAAGGGTCGCGCGGTGACGGGGGCGGTGCGCGCCTACCGGTTCCTGCTGATGGGCGATTTCTTCGCCGAATGGAGCGCCGAGGACCTGGCGCGGTTCCTGCCGCTGCTCGAGCGGTTCAGCCACTGGTCCGAGGACGTCGAGGCGCGGCGAGGCAGCATGATGGCCCAGATCGCGGTGCTCGCGGGGCATGTAGCGGAGGCCGGTGCGGCGGAGACAGGGGCTGAAACTACCGCTGCGGTGTAGTCACCACAGTATCCCAACCACGCTGTTACCCCGGCAAAAGCCGGGGCCCAGTACACGCCGTCAGTGCGGTTCTTGCTCAACCCTCTTCACTCACACTGGGTCATCCCCGCGAAAGCGGGGACCTCCGTTTGCGACCTTCGTGGGACAAACAGAGGTTCCCGCTTTCGCGGGAATGACCCGGTGGGTGGGGAGTCGCAGCGCAAAATCTAGCGGCCGGCGTTTACTGGGCCCCGGCTTTCGCCGGGGTGACAGCGATGGGGTGGGTAGCCGGGTGCTCCACCCCAGTGAAGCACCAACTGCAAACAAAAGGGCCGCCCGGAGGCGGCCCTGAATTCAAGAAGAGGCTTCAATCAGCCGACGATCTCGTCGTCGGTGAAGAAGAACTTGATCTCCTGCGCGGCGGTCTCGGGGGCGTCCGAGCCGTGCACCGAGTTCTCGCCGACCGAGAGGGCGAATTCCTTGCGGATGGTCCCGTCGGCGGCGTTGGCCGGGTTGGTGGCGCCCATGATCTCGCGGTTGCGGGCGATGGCATTCTCGCCTTCCAGCACCTGGACGATGACGGGCGAGGCGATCATCTGCTCGACGAGCTCGCCGAAGAAGGGGCGCTCCTTATGGACCGCGTAGAAGCCCTCGGCCTGCTCGCGGGTCATGTGGATCTTCTTCATCGCCACCGGACGAAGGCCGTTCTCCTCGAACTTGGCGACGATCTTGCCGACGAGGTTCCGGCGGACGGCGTCGGGCTTGATGATGGAGAAGGTGCGTTCGAGCGCCATGGGTCGATCCTTGAATGGGGTCTGTTGGAAAGGTGGCGCCTTGTACCGGGAGAGTTTGACGGAGGCAAGACGCGTCGTCAGCCCTCGGGCGCGGTGCAATCGGGCGCAGCCTCTTCGAGCTCGATCACGCCATGGGCGACAGGATTGTTGTCGGGATCGAGCGCGGTGACGTCGAGGTCGAAGATCGGCTCGGGCGCCTCGATCACCTGCTCGACCTCGATCGGCACGATCTGCATGGTGCAGATTTCCGCCGTGCGTGCGCTGGGGATCGTGACCGCGACGATGGTGCCGCGTGGTTCGGCCAGGTCCGCCGGCTCGACGCTCTGGCAGGCGCTGCCCTCGAAGGTCGCCCGCAACAGCACGCGGTCTTCATCGATGCGGCAGGCGGAGAGCGCGGTAAAGCCCGGTGCGTCCTCAGCGAAAACCCCGGTGCAGAAGAGCCCGGCGGCGAGAGCCAGCGGGATCGGCGACAGTTTCGTCTGCATTAGACATCTCCTCGGGTGCGCGCTATTGGCTCAGCGACAAACGCGATTGTTTTTATACGGACAGGCGATCCACGCCAGTGGGTCGCCGTGATTGTGGCATGCTTACCATCTCCAACCTCACCTACCGCATCCAGGGCCGGGAACTGTTCGAGGACGCATCCGTCGTGTTGCCGACGGGCGCGAAGGCCGGGTTCGTCGGCAAGAACGGCACCGGCAAGACGACGCTCTTCCATCTGCTGCAGGGGCATATTTCGGCCGATGCCGGCTCGATCGAGCTGCATCGGCGCGCGCGGATCGGCGCGGTGGCGCAGGAGGCGCCGGCGGGCGAGGAGAGCGTGCTCGACGTGGTGTTGTCGGCCGACAAGGAGCGCACGTCGCTGCTCGCGGAGGCCGAGACGGCCACCGATCCGCACCGCATCGCCGAGATCCATATGCGGCTGGCCGACATCGATGCGCACAGCGCCGAAGCGCGGGCAAGCGCCATCCTCAAGGGCCTCGGCTTCGAGCAGGAGCGGCAGCTCGCCCCGACGCGCGAGCTTTCGGGCGGCTGGCGGATGCGCGTGTCGCTGGCGGGCGTGCTGTTCTCGCAGCCGGACCTGTTGCTGCTCGACGAGCCGACCAACTATCTCGACCTCGAGGGCACGCTCTGGCTCGAGAAGTATCTCGCGACCTATCCCTATACGGTCTTTCTCATCAGCCACGACCGCGACCTGCTGAACAAGGCCGTGAGCTCGATCATCCATCTCGAGCATCGCAAGCTGACCTTCTACAAGGGCAACTACGACACGTTCGAGGCCACGCGCCGCATGCAGATGGAGCTGCACAACAAGGGCCGCGAGAAGGCGCTCGACCAGATTTCCCACATGCAGAAATTCGTCGACCGCTTCCGCGCCAAGGCATCCAAGGCCAAGCAGGCCCAGGCGCGCATGAAGATGATCGAGCGGCTGAAGCCGCCCGAGGCGCTGTTCGACGAGTACGCCGCGCCCTTCCAGTTCCCGCAGCCCAAGGACGCCATGGCGATGCCCATGATCAACCTCGAGAACGTCTCGACGGGCTATGGGGACAAGACGATCCTCAGGCACATCACCCAGCGCATCGATCCCGAGGACCGCATCGCGCTCGTCGGCGTCAACGGCAACGGCAAGTCGACCTTCGCCAAGCTTCTGGCCGGCGATCTGCCGGTGATGGGCGGCACGCTCCAGAAGGGCAAGAAGCTCGAGATTGCGCACTTCGCCCAGCACCAGCTCGACAAATTGAAGCCCGAGCAGACGCCGCTGGAGCACGTCATCGAGCTCATGCCCTATGACAGCGAGGCCAAGCGCCGTTCGCGCCTGGCGCAGATGGGGCTGACCAAATCACGCATGGACACCAAGGCCAAGAACCTCTCGGGCGGGGAGCGGGCGCGGCTGCTGATGGGGCTCATCACCTTTTCCGGACCGGGGATGATGATCCTCGACGAGCCGACCAACCACCTCGACATCGACAGCCGCGACGCGCTGGTGGCGGCGCTCAACGACTACGAGGGGGCGGTGCTGATCATCAGCCACGACCGGCACCTCATCGAAGCGACCTGCGACACGCTGTGGATCGCGGCCGACGGCACGATCAAGGAGCTCGACGACGATCTCGACGGCTACCAGCGCGCCATCACCGGCACGCGCGAGAAGGCGGCCGGGAACGGCGGCGGTCTCTCCAAGGACGAGCGCAAGGCCGCCAAGCAGGAGGCCGCCGCACGCCGCGCCGAGGTCGCGCCGCTGCGCAAGGCGATCAAGGACGCGGAGGCCAAGATGGAGCGGCTGCGCATCGAGATCGACAAGATCGACGTGCTGTTCGAGGACCCCTCGATCTACGACGGCGCGCCCGAGCGCGTGACCAAGCTCGGCAAGGATAAGGCGCGGTTCGCCGCCGAGCTCGAGGCGCTGGAGGAGAAGTGGCTGGCGATGAGCGCGGAGCTGGAGGACGCGGAGCGGGCGTGACTTGCAGGTAATGCAATTTTGCATTATATCTCCTGAACAAGGAGGATTGCGATGTCGACCCTGACCGTAACCGAACGTGGGCAAGTCACCTTCCGAAAGGATGTCCTCAAGCACCTGGGCATCGGGCCAGGCGAGAAGATCGAACTCGCCCTGCTGCCCGGCGGGCGGGCGGAGCTTCGTGCCGCGGCGCCGAAGGGATCGTTTCGAGATGCCTATGGCATGCTCAAGGGCAAGACGAACGGCCGCGTGCTGAGCCTCGAGGAGATCAACGAGGCAATCGCCGAGGCGGGCGCGAACGCAGGCACCGGCAAGCGGTGAGGGTTACGGCCGATACCAACGTGCTTTTGCGCGCGTTCGTCGCAGATGACGAGAAACAGGCGCGCGCGGCAGTGGAGTTGCTGGAAAGTGCAGAGCTGGTCGCCATCAGCCTGCAATCGCTCTGCGAGTTCGTTTGGGTCCTGGCTCGTCAGTATCGCACCAAGCGCGTAGACATCGCGGCGGCCATCCGTACCCTGCTCAACACCCACAACGTTGCGGTCAACCGCCCGGCAGTCGAGGCGGGGCTGGCCATACTCGATGCCGGCGGAGACTTCGCGGATGGCGTAATCGCCTACGATGGCAGCTGGCTCGGAGCCGAGATATTCGTCTCCTTCGACCGCGAAGCGGTGGATCTGCTCGCCGAGAAAGGCCACGCCGCCCTCCTCCTCGGAAGGGACGACACCGGAGCATCGGCACGTGAGTAGACTTTCCGCCACCGACATCATCGCTACTCTCGGCATGACACGCCACCCCGAGGGCGGGTGGTATGCCGAGACTTATGCCGACCCGGACGGCGTCGACGGGCGGGCGCATTCGACGGCGATCTACTATCTGCTGGAGGCGGGGGACCAGTCGCATTGGCATCGGGTCGATGCGGTCGAGGTCTGGCACTGGTATGCCGGCGCGCCGCTGGAATTGCGGCAGTCGGATGGGTCGGCGGTGGAAACCGCGGTGCTCGGCAACGACATCGCGGCGGGGGAGCGGCCGCAGATCGTGGTGCCGCGCGATGGCTGGCAATCGGCGCGATCGCTCGGGGACTGGACGCTGGTCGGGTGCACCGTGGCGCCGGGGTTCCGCTTCTCGGGGTTCGAGCTGGCGCCGCCCGGCTGGGAGCCGACGAAGTCTTAACCGCCCTGCCCCGGCGCGGTTGACAGGCAGGCGCGGCTGCATTCTGCTAGCCTCCCATCCGTCTTCGAGTGCCTGCCATGTCCAATGTCCTCCTGCGTATCGCTCTGGCCGTAGTGCTGACGGTCGCGGTGGGCGGGTCCGCATTTGCCCAGGCCGAAATGGGCAAGAAGACCCGGGCAGTGGCGCACCGGTTCGCCGCCAACAACAGCCTTTTCGTTCTCTACCATGAAGTCGGGCACCTGCTGATCGACCAGTTGAAGCTTCCCGTGCTCGGGCGCGAGGAGGACGCGGCCGACAACATGGCAACCTGGACGCTGCTCAACGAGGACACGCCGGAATCGCGACAGGCCCTGGCCGATGCGGCCTATGGCTGGCGGCTCTCCGGCATCGCCTATGGCGCTCACCTCGACGACAGCGACTACTATGCGGCCCACAGCCTCGACCGGCAGCGGGCGTTCCAGATCGTCTGCCTGATGGTGGGGAGCAACGAACGAGCGTTTCGCGCCATCGCCACCGAATATGCCATCGACCGGGACAGGCAGGACACCTGTTTCTGGGACTACGAGCTGGTCAACCGCTCGATGAGCAGCGTGCTCTCCAGCCATGTCGCGCGCAAGGCGCGGCCGGCCGAGGTGCGCATCACCTATCACGACGTTTCCGGGCGCCTGCGGGACGCCGCCAACGCCTTCCGCCAGAGCGGCGTGTTCGAGCGGGTGGCGTCCGAGGTCGAGCGTCGCTATCCCCTGCGGCGGCGGGTGGAGTTCAATGCCAAGCGCTGCGGCGAGGCCAATGCCTTCTACGATCCGGATACCGTCGAGATCATCTTCTGCTACGAGCTGATGGAGGATTTCATCGGGCTCGCCGCCAAGGACCTCGCGAGCAAGGGCGGGCTTTATCTCGGGCCGGGCGAAGGCGGGCGGATCAGCCAGTAGCGCGCGGCACTGGTCGGCGTGGAGGGGCTGCGCTCCATCTGCTCGGGTTCACACACCTTGCGGCTGATGCGGTATCTCAGGATGGGTCCCGGCCTTCGCCGGGATGACAGCCGGTGGGTGGGACGGCGCAGGCGCCCACCGTCACGTCCCTCTACCCCGCTTTCTTGACCCAGCGGCCTGACGGCTCCTGTTGCCAGTAGGTCACGGCGTTGCCGACCTGCAATGCCTTCCAGGCGATGCGGGCTTCGGCGACGGCGTCGGGGTCGTGGCCCGAAAAGAGATAGACGATGCGCTCGTAGCCCCCGGTCTCGCCGGGTACGGCGCGATCGACGAAGAAGCGAACGGTGGCGGCGTTGGGGTTGGCGGCGTCGGTCGTCAGTAGCACTGGCTGGCGAGCATCAGCCGCCTCGTCGCCGGCGCGGCCATGCGGCAGGAAGGCGTCGTCGCGATAGGTCCAGAGGTGCGCGTCGAGCGCGTCGGCGCGCTCGGTGCTGCCGACCTCGACCACAGCGCGCCAGCCGCGCTCCAGCGTCTTTTCGAGAAGCTGGGGCAGCACGGCCTCCAGCGGCTTCGTCTCGAGATGGTAGAACAGCACGTCGGCCATGGTGTCTTTCTTGGGGCGCGTTCGCGAACCGGAAAACCGGTACCCACTATTCCTCGGAACGCTCCAGCTTACCCCTCGTAGTTGTCGCGCACCAGCCGGTCGAGCAGCGCCACACCGAAGCCGGAGGCCCAGCCGCCGTTGGTCTCGCTGGCCGGCACGCCGAATGCGGTGCCCGCGATGTCGAGATGGGCCCACGGCACCTTGTTGACGAAGCGCGACAGGAAATGGGCGGCGGTGATCGAGCCGGCGGGACGGCCGGCCGAGTTCTTGATGTCGGCGAAGCGGGATTCGATCAGCTTGTCGTAGGCCGGGCCCATGGGCATGCGCCAGACCTTCTCGTTGACGGCAAGGCCGGCGGCCGCGAGGCGCGCGGCAAGCTCGTCGTTGTTGGAGAAGAGCCCCGCGTGGTCGTTGCCGAGCGCCACCGAGATCGCCCCGGTCAGGGTCGCGAGATTGACCATGAACTGCGGCTTGAAGCGATCCTGCGTGTACCAGAGCGCGTCCGCCAGCACGAGCCGCCCTTCGGCGTCGGTATTGATGATCTCGATGGTGGTGCCGGACATGGCGCGCACGATATCGCCGGGGCGGGTCGCGTCGCCATCCGGCATGTTCTCGACGAGGCCGATGACGCCGATGGCGTTGACCTTGGCCTTGCGGCGGGCGAGCGCCTGCAAAAGCCCGGTGACGGCGGCCGCCCCGCCCATGTCACCCTTCATGTCCTCCATGGAGGCGGCGGGCTTGATGGAGATGCCGCCGGTGTCGAACACGACGCCCTTACCGACGAAGGCGACGGGCTGGCTGTCCTTGCCCGCGCCGTTCCAGCGCATGACGACGAGGCGCGCCGGCCGTACGGAGCCTCGCGCCACCGCCAGCAGCGAGCGCATGCCGAGCTTTTCCATGTCCCTTGGCTCGAGGATCTCGACCTCGACGCCGTATTCCTCGAGGTTGCGCGCGATGCCGGCGAACTCGACGGGGCCGAGCACGTTGGCGGGCTCGTTGACGAGATCGCGCGCCAGGAGCGTCCCGTCGACCACGGCGCCGCGATCGGCGATGGCCGCCGAGGTGGCTTTGGGATCGGCGACGTGCATCACGACCTTGAGCGTGGTCGCCCCGTTTTCCCCGTTTGCCTCGGACTTGTACTTGTCGAACTTGTAGTGGCGCAGCTTGAGGCCCGCGGCGAGCTCGGCGACGGCCGCGGGGGTGGCATCGGCCCCGTCGAGGACGACGGAAACGGTCGCGGTCTTCGTGCCGGAGAGCTTGCCCATCAGCGAACCGCCGCGATCGGTCCAGGCGGTCAGTCCGACCGCCTCGTTCTTGCCCGAACCGAGCACGAGAAGGCGACGGGCGGGTGCATTGGGCGGCGCCACCAGATCGAGCACCTGACCCTGCTTGCCCTTGAACCCTGCCGTTTCGGCGACTGCCTGCCAGTCGAGTTCCGTCGCCGTCCAGATCGTGCCGCCCTGCCCTTCAGGCGGCCGGCCCTCCCCGGCATAGACGACGAGAATGTCGGGCTGACCGATTGTCAGGGAGGCGGTTTCGACGATGAGGGTCTGCGGCATGAAGGGCAATCTGCGGTCTGGGTGTCGGTCGGGAGCGGCGCGGCGCGCGGTGAGGACCTCAAACATCGGAGGGAACGAGGGGCGCGTCAATCCCGCAACAGGCTGAATGCAACCGGCAAATCCACAGGGACTGCGGCATGAGGCGTCTTGCCATGCCGGCACGAGTGCCGCAGGTTGCGCCCCGGGATTTCGCACCGAACGACGGGACTGAATGCGCCGGCTGACCCTCTACCTCGCACGGCTGTTCGCGATAGACGCGCTGATTCTGTTCGGCGTCGTCTGCTTCCTGCTATGGATGGTGCAGTGCCTGCGCATCTTCGACACGGTTTCGGTCAAGGGCCAGAGCCTCTTCACCCTCGCCTGGCAGGGCGTGCTGGCGATGCCGCCGCTGGTGCTGACCTTCGCGTTCGTGTGCGTGGGCATCGGGCTCGCGCGGGCGCTGGTGGCGCTGCAATCGAACCATGAGCTGCATATCATCCACACCAGCCACGGGCTCGGGGACCTGTTCCGGGCGGCGGGGGTGGTGGCGATCCTCGGCGCGATCGGCGTGCTCATCATCTCCAATTTCCTCGCCCCCCTCGCCAACCGGGAACTCAACTCCCTCAATGCCGCGATCACCGCGGATCTCGTCAGCTCGACGCTGCGGCCGGGCCGGTTCATGCAGGTGACGCCGGGCGTCGTGCTGCTGATCGGCGGGCGCGCCGAGAACGGCGAGATCACGGAGTTCTTTGCCGACGACCGGCGCGATCCGCAGGTGCGGCGCACCTATATCGCGGCCGCCGCGACGGTGGCGCAGACCGACGCCGGATACGTGCTGCAGCTGCGCGAAGGCACGCTGCAGTCGCGCGGGCCGGGCAACCGCTTCTCGGAAGTCAACTTCGGCCAGTACAACATCAACGTCGACCGCTTCACCCAGCCATCGGCCGAACCGGACCCGGTGCGCGGCAGCGACAGCGTGACGCTCGTCCGGCAGGCGATGGAGACGGGTTCGATCGAGCCGAGGACGGCGCGCATATTGACCGAGCGCATGGGCGAAGGCCTGCGCGTCATCGGCATCTGCCTGATGGTGGTGGCGATCAGCGCGTTCCCGACCGGGCGGCGCGGAGGGCTGCCGGTCCGGCTGCCCATGGAAGTCGTGGTGCTGTTCATCGCCTTCGTCGACCTCGCCGTCTCGTCCTACGGGCTGCTCGGGCCGCAGCTCGGGGCGGTCGCCGGCGCCGTGCTGATGCTGGTCATCGGCACCGTCGCGCTCCTGATACGGGCGCGGCCGCGGCCTGTGGCCCCTCTTCCGGCGGCAGCCACATGAAGCGGCTCGACTGGTTCATCCTCGGACGCGTCGGCAGCCGCATGGCGGTGACGGTGCTCGTCTTCTACGGACTGATCGTCCTTGCAGAGGCGCTCGATACCTGGCGGTTCAACGACGTCTCCGAGAATTTCGGCTTCCACTGGGCCATCATCATGGTGCTGGCGAGCGGGGCGCGCTGGGCGATCAAGACGCTGCCGGTGACGGTGCTGCTGGGCGCGATCATCGGCTTCATCGACCTGAAGGCGCGCCACGAGCTGACGGTCATCAAGTCGAGCGGCATGTCGATCTGGCGGATCATCCGGGCGCCGACCGTGGCGCTGCTGATCGTCAGCCTGGCCATCTCGCTCTTCGTCGAAACGCAGACCACCAGCCTCATCCGCCAGCTCGCGCCCATGCCGCCGGGCGAAGCGACGCTGCTGACGCCGCCGGGCGAGATCTGGCTCGAGCAGCGTTCGGGCGACACGCACTACATCATGGTCGCCCAGGGCATGGAGGCGAACGGCAGCAGGCTGCGCGACGTGGTGGTCTTTCCCGTCTCGGGGCAGGCCAGCGAGCGCATCGAGGGGCCGCTCGCCGAACTGGGCGGCGGACAGTGGCGGCTGCCCGAGGCGCGCATCCACCGCACCAACATGCCGGCCGAGACCGTCACCGATCTGGCGCTCCCCACCACCTCGACGGCGGCAGAGGTCAGCCTCAAGCTCACCTCGATCGAGGACGTGACCTTCTTCGAGCTCGCCACGCTCATCGGGGCGGGGATCGCCGATCCAGCGGTGCAGGCGGCGGCGCTGACGCGGTTCATCAAGCTGCTCAGCATGCCGCTGTTGCTGACGGGCTCACTGTTCATTGCCTTTGCGTTTACCGCAGGTTATCGAAGATCGGACAATTATGGGCTGGCGGTCCTCTACGGCATCGTGCTCGGGTTCGTCGTGTTCGTCATCACGGAGATGTCGGAGCGGGCGGGGTCCGGGGGCGTGCTCGAACCTGCGTTCGCGGCTCTGGGACCGGCATTCGTGGCTATCGTCATTGGGGTGACGGTGCTGCTTTACAAAGAAGACGGGCGAGCCTGATGCGTCGGCGCCGTGGCATGAGTATCGAGTGGTCACAGCGTCTGGCGGCAGCGGGCGTGGCGGCTTTCCTCGCCCTCGCCGGCCCGGCCGTGGCCCAGGGCGGCCTCGTTCCCCAGCGCTTCTTCAACGACCCCGTGCAGCCGGGCGGGCAGGCCTCGATCGAGGCGAACACGCTGACCATCGATTCGCAGACCGACCTCATCACCGCCACCGGCGACGTCGTCTACACCTATCAGGGCTATACGCTGCGCGGCGACAAGCTGGTCTTCAACCGGGGCACGAGCGATCTCACCTTCGAAGGCTATTCCTATATCCGCGACCCGGCCGGAAACGTGCTCGAGGGGCAGGACCTCGAGGTCCGCGACGAGCTGAAGACCGGCTTCATCGAGGCGCTGACCATCACCACCTATGACGGGGCGCGGATCACCGCCGACAGCGTCGAGTACGACGATGCGCTGCAGACGCTGCTCAACAATCCGACCTATTCGCCATGCGGGGAATGCGTCGACGCCGAGGGGCGGCGCATCGGCTGGTCGGTGCGCGCCACGCGGTTCGTGCAGAACAACCAGGACAATTCCATCACCATCGAGCAGCCGACGCTGGCGATCCTCGGCATCCCGATCGCCTGGCTGCCCTATCTCTGGCTGCCGGACGCCAGCCAGTCGGCGCTGTCGCGCGTGCGCACGCCCACCTTCGACTACACCGAACAGATCGGCGCCAAGGTCGAGGTGCCGTTCATGGCCTATTCCAGCCGCTACACCGACATCATCCTGACGCCGACGCTGGTCAGCCGGCAGGGATTCCTGATGGGCGCCGAGTGGGTGCAGCGGTTCGACGCCGGCTCGTTCAACGTCAAGGCCTCCGGGCTCTACCAGATGGATCCGGGCGCGTTGGCGGGCGAGGTCGGCGATCGCGACTGGCGCGGCATGATCCAGACGTCGGGCTCGTTCCGCCCGGCGGAGAACTGGGTGGCCGGCTGGTCCTACACGACCTTCACGGATGCCTCGTACCTGCGCGACTATCTCTTCGACGAGAGCGACGCCAGCCAGAACAGCGTCTATGCGACCTATCTCAAAGAGGACCGCTATTTCGACGCGCGCCTGCAGCAGTTCCGCGAGCTGGGCGAAACCATCACCTGGGAACTTCAGGACCGGCAGGGCGCGGCGCTGCCGAACGTGCGCTACGACGAGATCATCCGGCTGGGCGACGGGCGCGGGCAGATCGAGCTGACGGGCCGGCTGCTCAACATCGTGCGCGGCAGGGACTATACGACATCGCCCAACGGCGTGACGCATGTGCTCGGCTTCGAGGGCAACAAGACCCATGTCATGGGGCTTGCCGCCTGGCGCGACCAGTGGATCGGGCCGATGGGCGTGGTCGCGACCCCCTATGCCGGCGTGCGGGCGGACGCAGCCTCCTATGACGGGGAAAGCGACCATCCGCTGTCGCCGGATTCGACCTCGCTCTTCAGCCTGACGCCCATCGCCGCCATGGACGTGCGCTGGCCGTGGGCGGGCACCAGCGGCTCCACCCTGCACCTCATCGAGCCGACGGTGCAGATCGCCTATCGCGGCTCGAGCGAGGCGATGCCGGGGATCACCAACGACAACGCGCAGAGCTTCGTCTTCGACGACACCAACCTGTTCAGCTACGACCGCTTCTCGGGCACCGACCGGCAGGAGACGGGACTGCGCGCCAATGTGGGCGGGCGGTACCAGGTCGATTTCGGCGGCGGCAGCTATGTCGAACTCATCGCCGGCCACTCGTTCCACCTGGCCGGCACCAACGCCTTCGACGTAGACGATCCCGCCCAGCCGGGCGCAACCGATGCCCTGGCCGAGGACGTGTCCTATGGCGTGCTCGGCGCCTATGCGGCATTCACGCCGCACCTGCGGGCCGGGGGCAAGGTGGTGGTCGATTCCGACTACAGCGAGATCATGCGCGGCGCGCTCACCGCCTCGCTCAACATCGAGGGCTATACGGCGGGGGTCGACTATTTCTACGAGGCGGGGAACGTCAATGCGGGCGCACCCGACGACCGACACGAAATCGGTGCAACGCTCGGCATCCCGCTGATGGACTATTGGCGCCTGACGGCCGGCTACTACTGGGACATCGCGGCCAATACGTGGTTGCAGACCAGTGCCAGCCTGACGTATGACGACGGCTACCTGATGGCCGGCGCCAATCTCGTCATGACCGGGCCCACGCACCACGACCCAGACGACACACGCGTGACGGCCTCGATCCTGCTCAAGGCACCGGCCGGATTCACCGCGGGTTACTCGGGAGCCGTCACCCCCTGACAACCCGGTGAACCACCGGATTTTGGCCGCATTCGTGGCGGATGCACGGATTTTCGGGGCCCCTGCCCCGCAAGCAACGGACGACGACGATGCTCAACGGAATTTGGAAACGCACTTGTGCTGCGATCGGCACCGGCCTGCTGCTCGTGGCGGTCGGCGCGGCTCCCAGCTTTGCTCAAGCCGCGCGGGCGACCGTCAACGGCGAAGTGATCACCGACAACCAGGTCGCCCAGCGCGTCCGGCTCTTCACCCTCGAGGGCAACAGGGGCGGAACCGGCGCGGCGATCGACCAGCTCATCGACGAGGCGATCATGATCCAGGAGGCGCGGCGCCTCGGGATCACCGTCTCGCCGTCCCAGATCGACGCCGCCTACCTGAGTGTGGCGCGCAACATCCGCGTCTCCAAGGAAGTCCTCGACCAGATGCTGCAGCGCCAGGGCACCAGCGTGCAGACGCTGCGTGACCGTCTCGAAGCGACCATCGCCTGGAACAGCGTCGTCGAGCAGGCCGTGGTGCCGCAGGTGCAGATCTCGGATCTCGAGCTCGACCAGCAGGCCGCCAGCCGCGCCACCGCCAGCGAGAGCTTCGACTACATTCTCAAGGAAATCATCTTCATCGCCCCGGGCGGCCAGGGCGCCAGCGGGCGCACCGGCCAGGCCAACAACTACAGGTCGGCGTTCGTCGGCTGCGACAGCGCCGTCGAGCTTTCGCTCAACTACACCGACGCGGCGGTGATCGACGTCGGCCGGCGCCATGCGACGCAGCTTCCCGACGCGGTCGCCCAGGAGCTGGCCGGCATGAACGTGGGCGGCATCACCCGGCCGCGCGTCACCGATCGCGGCGTTTCGATGCTCGCCATCTGCGAGAAGGCCCAGGCCAACGACCTGACCTTCATCAAGAACGAAATCCGGCGGGAAGCCGGCCAGGACGCCATGAAGGGCGCGGCCGACGAATACCTGGCGAACCTGCGTTCGCAGGCCCGGATCGTCCGCAACTAAGGTGTGTGGGGATTCAGGCGATGGCGGCCTGCAAATGGCAGTTTTCTGCGCTTCCGGTGCTCACGTACCCAAACGTACGCTGCGCGCCGGTTCTCGAAAGCAACCATTTTCGACTCGCCCTAACCTGAATCCCCACACACCCTAAGCCGATCGGCATTGACAATATGGTGCGGCGCGAGGTGAGAACACCTCGCGCCGTTTTCGTTGGGCATGGATCTTTTTGGGGGACCTCATGGACAAGCCGCTGGCGATCAGCATGGGAGAGCCGGCCGGCATCGGGCCGGACCTGATCCTTGCCGCCTATGCGGCCCGCGCCGAATTGGGGCTGCCGTCCTTCTGCGTCTTCGGCAATGCCGCTTTCCTTGCGGCGCGTGCACGGCGGCTGGGGCTCGACATCCCCATGGCCGGCGTATCGCCCGATGACGCGAGCGCGCGTTTCGACACGGCACTGCCGGTGATCGAGATCGGCGGTCCGGTGGCTGATACGCCGGGCGAGATCGATCCCGCTGCCGGGCGCACCGTGATCGCCGCCATCGAGCAGGCGGTCGCGGCAGTGCGGGCCGGACACTGCCGCGGCCTGGTGACGGCGCCGATCCACAAGGCGGCGCTCTACCATGCGGGCTTCGCTCATCCCGGCCATACCGAATTCCTGGCGGCCCTCTGCGCCGATGGCGGCACGCCGCCACGCCCGGTGATGATGCTGGCGCATGAGGACCTGCGCGCGGTGCCGCTGACCATCCACGTGCCACTGCTGGACGTACCGGGGCTGGTGACCGGGCAAGCCATCATCGAAACGGCACGCATCGTCGACCGCGACCTGATGCAGCGGTTCGCAATCGCAAAGCCGCGCATCGCGATCGCCGGACTCAACCCGCATGCGGGGGAGTCGGGTTCGATCGGGCGCGAGGAGATCGACGTCATCGCGCCGGCGATCGCGCAGCTCGTCGCCGAGGGCATCGATATCGTCGGGCCCCTGCCCGGCGATACGCTGTTCTATCCGCCGCACTGGCGCACCTACGACGCGGTGATCGCCATGTATCACGACCAGGCGCTGATCCCGATCAAGACGGTGGCGTTCGACGAGGCGGTGAACGTGACGCTGGGGCTGCCGATCGTGCGCACCTCCCCCGACCACGGCACGGCGTTCGACCTTGCCGGCACCGGCAGAGGTTCGCAGAAGAGCTTCCTCGCCGCCATCCGCATGGCCGACGAGATGACGCGGGAGCAGAGCGCATGAGCCAGATCGACGAGCTGCCGCCGCTGCGCGAGGTGATCGCTGCCCATGGCCTGCGCGCCAAGAAGGAGCTGGGGCAGAACTTCCTGCTCGACCTCAACCTGACGGCGCGGATCGCGCGGGTCGCGGGCTCGCTCGAAGGCGTACGCGTCATCGAGGTGGGGCCAGGCCCCGGCGGGCTGACCCGGGCGCTGCTGGCCGAAGGCGCGCGCGAGGTGATCGCCATCGAGCGGGACGCGCGCGCCCTGCCGGCGCTCGCCGAGATCGCGCAAGCCTATCCAGGGCGCCTCACCGTCATTTCCGGCGATGCGCTGACCATCGACTATCGGGCGCTCGCTGGCGACGGGCCGGTGCGGATCGTCGCCAACCTGCCCTACAACATCGCAACGCCGCTTCTGACCGGCTGGCTCACCCTCGATCCCTGGCCGTCCTTCTTCGAGAGCCTGACGCTGATGTTCCAGCGCGAGGTGGCCGAGCGCATCGTCGCCAGGCCTGGCGTAGACGCCTATGGGCGGCTCGGCGTGCTGGCCGGCTGGCGCACGGACGCGCGCATCGCCTTCAACGTCGGCCGACAGGCGTTCACGCCGCCGCCCAACGTCACCTCGGCGGTGGTTCATCTCGTGCCCAAGGCGGTTTCGGGAGACGTCACTGTGCGCCATCTCGAGGACGTCACCCGCGCCGCCTTCGGGCAGCGGCGCAAGATGGTGCGCCAGAGCCTCAAGGCGACGGGCGTGCCGGTCGAGGCGCTGCTGGCGGCAGCCGGGCTCATGGGCGACGAGCGGGCCGAGGAACTGCCGGTCGAGGCGTTCCTTGCCATGGCGAAGGTGCTGCCGGGTTTGCGGGGTTAGCGGCACGTCGCTGCCCTACCGAAACTCCCCCCACCCCAACCCCTCCCCTCCAGGGGGAGGGGCGTGAAAGAGCCGCTAACTCAGTGGAACGGTTGTTCGCCATAGACCGGGAGGGCCCCTCCCCCTGGAGGGGAGGGGTTGGGGTGGGGGAGCTGCGTTGGGCAAGCAGCTACACCCCGGCAGGCGGCTCGGGCGGTTTCTCAGGCAAGGGGATCGGCTGCACGAAGAGGAGGCGGATGGCGACGGCCAACGCCACCGCCATCGCGCCGCCGGTGACCAGCATCACGCCGTTCCAGCCCCAGGCGACCCAGGCATAGCCGCCGAGCGTGCCGAGCAGGCTCGAGCCGACATAGTACATGAAGAGGTAGATCGCCGAGGCCTGCGCCCGGCCAACCAGCGCGCGCCGGGCGACCCAGGCGCTGGCGATGCCGTGGGCGGCGAAGAAACCCATGCTGGCGATGGCGAGGCCGGCGATGATGAGCGGCGTCGAAGGCGCGAGGGTCAGCGCCACGCCCGCGGTCATGATGGCGACCATCCACCAGTAGACATATCGCCGGCCGATACGCGTCGAGAGCGCCCCGGCCCATGCCGAGCTCACGCTGCCGAGAAGGTAGACGACGAAGATCGCGGAGATCGCCGTGTGGCTCAAGCCGAAGGGCGGTTCGGCGAGGCGGAAGCCGGCATAGTTGTAGAGCGTGACGAACGCGCCCATCAGCAGGAAGGAGCTGAGAAAGAGCCATGGCAGGCCCTTGTCGGTGAACTGCACGGCGATATTGGCGGCAAAACCGCGAAGAGTAAGCGTGTGGCGGACGGAGTTCCTGGGGGGCGGCAGCAGGATCGCAAAGACGATGGCGACCGCGAGGATGAGGGCGCCGAGCACGGCGAGCGAGACACGCCAGCCGGTGAAATCGGCGACGATCCCTGAGAGCAGGCGCCCGGCCATGCCGCCGGCCGCGGTGCCGCCGATATAGAGGCCCATGGAGAAGCCGAGCGCATCCGGCGACATCTCCTCGGCCAGATAGACCATGGCGACGGCCGGCAGGCCGCTCAGCGTCAGGCCCATCAGCGTGCGGATGACGAGAAGGCTCGTCCAGTTGGGAACGAACGGCAGGGCGAGTCCGAGCAGAGCGGTCGCCAGCATCGCCCAGACCATCAGGGTCTTGCGCCCTGCCCGGTCGGCCACCCAGCTCGCCAGCAGCAGCGCGACGGCGAGGGTCGCGGTCGTCAGCGAGAGCGAAAGGGAGCTCGTACCGGCATCGAGGCGGAAATCGGATGCCAGGATCGGCAGCAGCGGCTGGACGGAATAGAGCGAGGCGAACGTGGCGAAGGCTGCGAGGACCATGGCGGCGTTGGCGCGGCGGAAATCCCGTGTCCCCGGAGCGATGCCGACCTGCCTGACCTCTCCTCCCGACACGCTCCCACCATCCTCACCCGCTGGGCGAACGACTTCTCAATGAGAATCGATCTGGCTCTGCAAGCCCCTGACGAAACTGTCCAAATTCACCTGTCTCTCGCGTTTGAGGCGGGCCGAGGCGAGGATGGAGCGCACGCGCTGGGTCGAGACCTCCAGATCCTCGTTGACGATGACGTAGTCGTATTCCTTGTAGTGGTCCATCTCGATGCGCGCGTTCTTGAGGCGCTTCTCGATGCTGCCGACGCTGTCCTGGGCGCGGCGTTCGAGGCGAGCGCGCAGCTCCTTGATCGATGGTGGCAGGATGAAGACCGTGACCATGTCCGGCCGGCACTTCTCGTAGAGCTGGAGCGTGCCCTGGTAGTCGATGTCGAAGAGGATGTCGTTGCCGGCGGCAAGCTGCTCCTCGACCCTGGCGCGCGGGGTGCCGTAGAAACTGCCGTGCACCTCGGCGCTCTCGAGCAGTTCGCCATCGGCGCGCATGCGCTCGAAGGTCGGCACGTCGGTGAAGAAGTAGTGCTTGCCCTCGACCTCGTCGGTGCGGCGGGCGCGGGTGGTGACGGAGACGGAGAGGCGGATATTGGGGTCGGCCCCGAAGAGCGCCCGCGAGATGGAGGATTTGCCCGCACCCGAAGGCGAGGCGATCACCAGCATGACCCCGCGGCGCTGAAAATCCATCTGCCCCAACCTACTCGATGTTCTGGACCTGCTCGCGTAGTTGATCGATCGCCGCCTTGAGGTCAAGGCCGATGGCGGTGAGTTCCACCGCGTTCGACTTGGAGCAGAGGGTGTTGGCCTCGCGGTTGAACTCCTGGGCGAGGAAATCGAGCTTGCGGCCGACAGGACCGCCGCCGGCCAGCAGGTCGCGGGCGCTGGCGACATGGGCGGTCAACCGGTCGAGCTCCTCGCGGATATCGGCTTTGGTCGCGAGCAGCAGCGCCTCCTGGGCAAGGCGCTCCTCGCCGATGCCGGACGCCTCGCCGCCGAGGAGCGCGAGTTGCTGGCGCAGGCGCGCCTGAACGGCCTCGCGGCTGCGGGCGGGATGGGTCTCGGCGCGGGCGACCAGCGCCTCGATCTCGCCGATGCGGGCGGCAAGCACCGCCCCGATGCGCTCGCCCTCCTCGCGGCGGGCGGCCGAAAGCGCGTCGAACGCGCGGGCGGCGGCGGCGAGGACCGCGGCGTTGAGTGCCTCTTCGGCAACGGGGTCGAGCGGCGCCTCGCGCTGGTCGAGAACGCCGCGCAGCGCCAGGATGCCGTCGAGGCTCGGCTTTCTCGCGTCGACCTTGCCCTCGAGCTCGCGCAGCGCCTCGAGGACTGTCTCCAGCGCCTGCCGGTTGAGGAAGACCTCGCCGCCCGCCGTATCGCGCTCGACGCTGACCGAGACGGTCACCGAGCCGCGAGTGAGGCGTGTGGAGGCGAGCCGGCGCAGCTCGACCTCGAGGGCATCGAACCCCGGCGGCAGGCGCGTGCGGATGTCGAGCCCGCGCCCGTTGACGGAACGAACCTTGCAGGCGAAGTGCGCGCCGGCCGCCGCGCCGGTGGCGCGGGCATAGCCGGTCATGCTGGCGAGGGCGACGTGGAGGGTCATTGGCCCTCGCCGGCGGTTTCCCCTTCGGCTTCGGCGGCCTCCGACGCCTCGATGGCTTCGCGGGCCGCCTGCGCGTCGCGCTCGGCCGCGGCCGCCGCCTGCGCCTCGATCTCGCGCCAGCGCGCGACGTTGCGCTGGTGATCCGAGTAGCTCTCGGCGAAGACGTGACCGTCCGAGGGAACGGGACCGGCGGCGACGAAATAGAGGTAGGCGTGGTCGTCCGGATTGGCGACGGCCTCGAGCGATTCGCGGCCCGGATTGGCGATCGGCGTCGGCGGCAGGCCGTCGATCTGGTAGGTGTTGTAGGGCGTGGCCGCCTCGATCTCCGAGCGCCTGAGCCCCCGGCCGAGGGTCGATTGCCCGCGGGTGATGCCATAAATGATCGTCGGGTCCGACTGCAGGCGCATCGGCACCTTCAGCCGATTGACGAAGACGGCGGCGACCTGCGGCCGCTCGGTGGCGAGGCCCGTTTCCTTCTCGACGATCGAAGCGAGGATGACGAGCTCCTCGGGCGAGGACAATGGCAGGTCGGACTGGCGACGCTCCCATATCTCGGCGACGGCCGTCGTCATCGCGGTCTGCATCCTGGCAAGCACCGACTCGCGGGAATCGCCGGGGACATAGTCGTAGCTGCCCGGCAGGATCGAGCCTTCTGCAGGCAGGTTGGAGATCGAGCCGGTGAGGTTCGAATCGTCGTTGATGCGCTGCACGACCTCCCAGGAGGTGTAGCCCTCCGGGATGGTGACGGCGTAGCGGATCGGCCGGCCCTCGGTGATCTCGGTCAGGATATCGGCCATGCTGGCGCCGGGAGGAATGTTGAAGTCGCCGGCCTTGATGCTGGCCTGCTTGTCGAGCGCGCGCCCACCGACCTGGAAAATGAAGCGGTTGCCGATGAGGCCCTGGTTCTCCAGCCGCTCGGCGATGGAGCCGAGGCTGCTGCCCTGTTCGACGCGGAAGACCGTGCCCTCCCCCAGCGGCCCGTCGCCGTAGAACTGCGAAGCGCCGTAGACCAGCACGCCCCCGACGACGATCATGCCGATGACGATGAGCGAGAGCAATCCGTTGAGAACATCGAGAAACCCGTTGCGGCGGCGCGCCCGGGTCCGCCGTGATTTGCGGTCGGCCATCGGTTCTGTTCACCTCTTGTCGGCCCGGCCGGCGGGGCTGCCGCGGCCTTGATAATCATTGGCGCCGAAGCGACGCGGTCGGCAGCATTTTTGGAGTCTCGCGCGCGCCAAGGCAAGCCTCGGCGCGCAGCGAAGTCTTCAATTCAACCGATTGTTGCCGAAGGGCAAAGGCGCGTCAGGCAATCTTGCGCATGACGAGCGTGGCGTTGGTGCCGCCGAACCCGAAGGAGTTGGAGAGCGCCACGTTGATTTCCTTCTTCAAGGCAACCTTGGGCACGAGGTTGATCTCGGTCTCGACCGAAGGATTGTCGAGATTGAGGGTCGGCGGGGCGACGTTGTCGCGCATGGCCAAAGCGCAGAAGATCGCTTCGACCGCGCCGGCGGCGCCGAGCAGGTGCCCGACGGCGGACTTGGTCGAGCTCATGGCGACCTTGCCGGCAGCATTGCCGAGGACGCGGGTGACGGCGCCCAGCTCGATCTCGTCGCCGAGCGGCGTCGAGGTGCCGTGGGCGTTGATGTAATCGATGTCGGCCGGGGCGATGCCGGCGCGCTTGATGGCCGCGTTCATGGCGCGGAAGCCGCCGTCGCCATCCGGAGACGGGGCGGTGATGTGGTACGCATCGCCCGAAAGGCCGTAGCCGATAATCTCGCCGTAGATCTTGGCGCCGCGGGCCTTGGCACGCTCGTAGTCCTCGAGGACGACGATGCCGGCGCCCTCGCCCATGACGAAGCCGTCACGGTCCTTATCGTAGGGACGCGAGGCCTCGACGGGCCGGTCGTTGAAGCCGGTCGAGAGGGCGCGCGCGGCCGAGAAGCCGGCGAGCGAGAGGCGGTTGACGCAGCTTTCCGTGCCGCCGGCGACCATCACGTCGGCATCGCCGAGCGCGATGAGGCGCGCGGCATCGCCGATGGCGTGCGCGCCCGTCGAGCAGGCGGTGACGACCGAGTGGTTCGGGCCCTTGAGCCCGAAGCGGATCGACACCTGCCCGGAAGCCAGGTTGATGAGGCGGCCGGGAATGAAGAACGGGCTGATGCGGCGCGGGCCCTTCTCGTGCAGCGTGACGGAGGCGTCGTAGATGCCCCCGACCCCGCCGATGCCCGAGCCGATGAGAACGCCGGTGCGCTCCTGCTCTTCCTGCGTCCTGGGCTCGACGCCCGCATCGGCGATCGCCTGGGCGGACGCGGCCATGGCGTAGACGATGAAAGGATCAACCTTGCGTTGCTCCTTCACCTCCATCCATTCGTCGGGATTGTACTTGCCCTCGGCATAATCGCCCAGCGGAATGCGGTGGGCGATCTGGCAGGCAATGTCGTCGATCTCGAAATCGTCGATGCGCTTGGCGCCGCTCTTTCCGGCCAGGATGTTGGCCCAGGTAGCCTCGACACCGCAGCCCAAGGGGCTGACGATACCCATTCCGGTGACGACGACGCGGCGCAATTCCATATCTACGATTCCAGCTGTTTCGACTTAGAGCCTTATGCGTTCCGGCACGGTCAGAACGCCGGCTCCAGGTTCTGTCGTCGCAACGTTTTTCGCGAAAAGCCGGTATCCACCTTTTCGCACGTTGCTCTAGCCGACGGCCTTCTGGAGGAAGCTCACGGCATCGCCGAAGGTCTGGATCTGCTCGGCGGCATCATCGGGAATCTCGACCGAGAATTCTTCTTCGAACGCCATCACCAGCTCGACCTGATCGAGCGAGTCAGCGCCCAGGTCATCGATGAAGCTGGCCTTCTCGGTGACCTTCTCCGCATCCACATTGAGGTGCTCCACAACGATTTTGCGGACCCGATCAGCGATATCGCTCATGTTTGACTTCCTTTTTGAAATCGACGTTTCGTTGGCTTCTTATTGGCGCATCGCCAAGTATTCAAGCTCATGCTGCGTATCGGCCGGCCCCAGCGAAAGGGACTTTAGGCGCGCTTTCGGGCGCTCGCAAGAGAGCCGCCAATCCGCAACAGGGGCGCGCACTAGCACACTTCCTTCAACAACGCCAAGCCAGAGTCCGGCTTCTCACGGCTAAATCATGGCCATGCCGCCGTTGACGTTGAGCGTGTGCCCGGTGACGTAACCGGCCGCGTCGCTCGCCAGGAACACGGCGCAGGCCGCAACCTCGGCCGCGGTGCCGAGGCGGCCGGCCGGAATCGTGCCGAGGATACTTTCGCGCTGCTTGTCGTTGAGCTCGTCGGTCATGGCCGAGGCGATGAAGCCGGGCGCGATGGCGTTGACGGTGATGTTGCGCGAGGCCACCTCATGGGCGAGGGCCTTGCCCATGCCGATGATGCCGGCCTTGGAGGCGGCGTAGTTGCCCTGCCCCGGATTGCCCATGACGCCGACGACGGACGAGACGTTGATGATGCGTCCGAAGCGCTGCTTCATCATGCCCCGCAGCACCGCGCGCGAGAGGTGGAAGGCGGCGGTGAGGTTGACCGCGATCACCTCGTCCCATTCCTCGTTCTTCATGCGCATGAAGATATTGTCGCGGGTCATGCCGGCGTTGTTGACGAGAATGTCGAGCCCGCCCAGCGCCTCCTCGGCGGCGGGGACGAGCCTGTCGACCTCGTCGAGATTGGAGAGATTGCACGGCAGGATCGGGCAGGTGCTGCCGATCTCCTTTGCCGTGTCCTCGAGCGCGCCGACGCGGGTGCCGCTGAGGGCCACCGTGGCGCCCGCCGCGGCCAGGGCCTTGGCGATCTCGCGTCCGATGCCGCCGCTGGCGCCAGTGACGAGGGCGCGTTTGCCATTGAGATCAAACATTTAGCCGTCCTTCTCTCGCAATCTGAGTCAACGCGTTGAGACGCGGATTCAAGCGGTTGATGTTCCGATTCAAGCCGTGAGCTCAGTAACGAACGCGTCGATGTCGGCGGGCGTGCCGACCGCGACGGCGCTCGCCTCGCCGTTGATACGCTTGGCAAGGCCGGTCAGCACCTTGCCGGTGCCGAGCTCGGCGAGATGGGTCACCCCGCCCTCCCCGGTCATCCAGGCGACGCTCTCGGACCAACGGACAGACCCGGTGACCTGCTCGACCAGGCGCTGGCGGATTTCGGCCGGATCGCTGATCGGGGCCGCGAGCACGTTGGAAACGATCGGCACGACGGGCGCGCGCATCTCGACTTCGGCGAGCGCGGCGGCCATGGCTTCTGCGGCCGGCTGCATCAGGGAACAGTGGAAGGGCGCGCTCACCGGCAGCAGCAGCGCGCGCTTGGCGCCCTTTTCCTTGGCAATCTCGAGGGCGCGCTCGACGGCATGGACGGCGCCGGAAACGACCACCTGGCCGGGCGCGTTGTCGTTGGCGACCTGGCAGACCTCGCCCTGGGCGGCTTCCTCGGCGACCGCTGCGGCGGTTTCCAGATCGAGCCCGAGCAGCGCGGCCATGGCGCCATGGCCGACGGGCACCGCCTTCTGCATGGCCTGGCCGCGGGTTTTCAGCAGACGGGCCGTGTCGGCGAGGGAGAACGTGCCGGCAGCACAAAGGGCGGAGTATTCGCCGAGCGAATGGCCGGCGACGAACGCGGCGTGGTCGGCGAGGGAGATACCCTTGCTTTCGAGCACGCGCATCACGGCGGTGCTCGCGGCCATCAGGGCGGGCTGGGCGTTTTCGGTCAAGCGCAGGGTCTCTTCAGGCCCCTCGAACATGATGGCCGAGAGCTTCTGGCCGAGGGCGTCGTCCACTTCTTCCAGTACGGCGCGCGCCTGCGGGTAGGCATCCGCAAGGTCCTTGCCCATGCCGACGGCCTGGCTGCCCTGGCCGGGGAAGGTGAATGCGTATCGCGCCATGCGGTATCTCCTCTCGCCGGCCTGCCCAAGCGGGCGCCGCAGTTCTTCGGCCGGTACGCTACGCCGGAGGACGAAACGGATGCAAGCCGGGCCGCCGGATGCCCTTCGCGGGCCCCGTCTGTCAAGCGATAACGCGGCGCGCAGGCGCGTTTACACCGGTTTCCCGCGGGCGTAGGCTCATGTGGGCCGGTGCTTCACATGGAGGAAATCATGCTGACAGATCATCGTGCTTACGCGACCATCCCGGCGGCCGACATGGACCGCGCAAAGGCCTGGTATCGCGACAAACTCGGCCTCACCCCGGCGCTCGAGGACGACATGGGCTGCATCTATAGAGTGGGGGGCGGCACCAGCTTCCTGCTCTATCCGACGCCCAATGCCGGCAAGGCCCCAAACACGCTCCTCTCGTTCTCGACCGAGGACGTGCCGGCCGAGATGCGGGACCTGCGCGCCCATGGCGTGCGGTTCGAGGACTACGACATGCCCGGCCTCAAGACGGTCGACGGGATGGCGACCATGGGCCGCTACCACGCCGCCTGGTTCAAGGATTCGGAGGGCAACATCCTCGCCATCGGGGACGAGCCGAACTGAAGCATCTGAAACTGGCAGCCTCTTGCGCATCGATGGGCACCATCCGATGCTATTGATGCGCAGGAGATCCTGTCATGCGGATCACGATCGACGACGAACTCATCGAGGCGGTAAGGCAGTTCACGACTGCCAAGGAGACGTCGGCGGTGATCCGCGAGGCGCTCACGAGCTACATGCGGCAGGAAGCAGGTCGCCGGCTGATCGCCATGGGAGGAACCGAGCCTGACCTCGAGGACATTCCGAGGCGCCGGTTTCCGCCGGAATGATTCCTTGCCAATCCCGGCTTTTCCCACTATATCGCCGCCAGCATTCGTTTGGCCGGGGGCTGAACGGAGGGTCGGCTATTGCCGATAGGTCGCCCAGAGGGCTTCCGGCCTCCCGTGTTCCCGCTCTTTGCAAGACTGCTTTGAACGCCTTTTCCGGCTTTCAGAGAGGCTCCGCGCCAGGCAATGCGCATCGCTAACGACGTGAGAAAAGGCGCATAATGGCCCTCTACGAACACATCTACCTGGCTCGCCAGGACGTCAGCCAGCAGCAGGTCGAGGAACTGACCGGCTCGCTGAGCGAAATCCTCGCCACCAATGGCGGCAAGATCGCCAAGACCGAATACTGGGGCCTCAAGGGCCTCTCCTACCGCATCCGCAAGAACCGCAAGGCGCACTACACGCTCCTCAACATCGACGCCCCGCCGGCCGCAGTTGCCGAGATGGAGCGCCAGATGCGCATCAACGAAGACATCCTGCGCTTCATGACCGTGCGCGTCGACGAACTCGAGGACGGCCCCTCGGCCATGATGCAGAAGCGTGATCGCGACGAGCGCGGGGATCGCGGCGATCGTGGCGACCGCCCTGGCGGTGACCGTTTCGGCGGCGATCGCCGTCCGCGCCGCGCTTAAACTGGAAGGATAACAAGCCATGGCCATCAAGGACCTGACCACCGCCCAGGCGCGCCGCCCGTTCCAGCGCCGCCGCAAGACCTGCCCGTTCTCGGGCGAGGGCGCTCCCAAGATCGACTACAAGGACGTGCGCCTGCTCTCGCGCTACGTCTCGGAACGCGGCAAGATCGTGCCCTCGCGCATCACCGCGGTTTCGGCCAAGAAGCAGCGCGAGCTCGCCCGTGCGATCAAGCGCGCCCGCTTCATCGGCCTCATGCCGTATGCCGTCCAGTAAGTTCGCTGGGCTGGCGATCTAGCGGCGGTCCGCTGCGCTTCCGGTGCTCCGCTCCGGTTCTCGCGGACTACCACTATCTCATCCAGCCCAACGACTTCCTGTTAGGCATACCAGTGCCCCTAATGGGCACATCGTTGGGGTTCCGGATGGTCCGGGGCTCCTAACCGTCTCCCGAGACGGGACAGCCAAAGGAAAAGAAAATGAAAGTCATTCTGCTCGAGCGCGTCGGCCGCACCGGTTCGATCGGCGACGAGGTTTCGGTCAAGGACGGGTTCGCCCGCAACTACCTGCTGCCGCAGGGCAAGGCGCTGCGCGCCACCGAAGCCAACCGCAAGAAGTTCGAGGCCGAGCGCACCGTCATCGAGAAGCGCAACGAAGAGCGCCGCAATGCCGCCGCCGGCATCGCCGAAGGCCTCAACGGCCGCTCGATCATCATCATCCGCCAGGCCGGCGAAACCGGACAGCTCTACGGCTCGGTCGCCTCGCGCGATATCGTCGAGGCTCTGGCCGAAGACGGTTTCACCGTTCAGCGTTCGCAGGTCGACCTTGCCGACCCGATCAAGTCGGTGGGCCTCCACACCGTGCCGCTGCTGCTGCACCCGGAAGTCGCCGTCTCGATCAACGTCAACGTCGCCCGCTCCGAGGACGAGGCCAATCGCCAGTCCCAGGGCGAGGACCTGACGGTCACCGTCTATGACGAGGACACCGAAGGCGACTTCTCGGCCGGCCAGGCGGACGCTGCCGCCGAGCGCACCGAGTTCGGTAGCGAAGAAGCCTAAAGCGCCTCCAGCGCCAGATTTGAAGGCCGGGCAACGCCCGGCCTTTTTCTTTTCACCCCTGCTCGGCGACGGCCTTGATGCCTGCCAGCCACGAGGCGATGCGCTCGCGCAGTTCCGCGTTGCCGATCTGCGGCGCGGCGGGGGCATCCATCGATTCCCTGAGCACCAGGCGCGAGCCGCCGTCGTCGCGCGGCTCGACGTCATAGCGGTGCACCATGACCAGACCGGGCGTGGTCGTGCTGTAGGTGAGGAGCTTGCCGGGCTCGACGATACCGAATCTCGAGGCAACGGGAATGCCGCCGGCCGACCAGCGGAACACGACACCCGGCGCGGCCGGGCCTTTGGACGCCACGTCCTGAATATCCGAGCGGATCGCCGGCCATCTTTCGACATCGGCGATGACCGACCAGACCCGGGCAGGCGAGGCGGAGATGAGGATTTCCCCGTCGGCCTGCACGGGCGCGTCGGGGTCGACCCTGCCCTCGAATGCATGGCGCTCGTGCAGCGGCGCGGGGTCGTCGGAAAACTCTGATGCCATTGCCTGTAACTCCTGTGAGAGGCGCACGGACCTGATGTGGCGTTCGCATGGGAACTGGACTAGAGCCCGTCAGAACGGCAGGCGTGTGACGGACGAATCGGCCCCGCCCCGGCCATGATGATCTGCAACACTGCGAATCGGCGTTCCCCGTTTTGCACAGTGTTCACAGGCTGTCGTCCACCAACCGGCCCGCGGCTCGCGAGGGCGTCGACTTGGTCGGCCGAGACGATTAAGACCGCATTAACATTTGGAGAGGGCGAGAATGGCGGAGGTTCAGCGGCTGCACCCAACGGCAGAGGAGAAATCCTTTCGTCTCGCCCCGCACAACGTCGAGGCCGAGCAGGCGCTGCTCGGCGCCGTCCTCGTCAACAACGAAGCGTTCTACCGCGTCTCGGACTTCCTCGAGCCCGAGCATTTCTACGAGCCGATCCATCGCGAGATCTACGAGGTCTGCGGCAAGTTCATCCGCGCGGGCAAATCGGCAGACCCGATCACCATCAAGACGCACCTGCCCGATGCGCTGACGGCCGAAATGACAATGCCGCAATATCTGGCGCGGCTGGCCTCGGAGGCGACGACCGTCATCAACGCGGCCGACTACGGCCATGCGGTGCATGACCTGGCGCTACGGCGCGCGCTCATCCTCATCGGCGAGGAGATGGTGTCGACCGCCTATGATTCGGAAGTCGACCAGCCGCCCGAAAAGCAGATCGAGGAGGTCGAAGGCGCCCTCTTCCAGCTCGCCGAGAAGGGCCGCTACGACGGCGGCTTCCAGCCGTTCAACGCAGCGCTCACCGAATCCATCCGCATGGCCGCCGAGGCCTATCAGCGCGACGGCGGGCTCTCGGGCATCGCCACGGGCCTCACCGAACTCGACCGGCAGATGGGCGGCCTGCAGCGCTCGGACCTCATCGTGCTGGCCGGACGCCCCGCCATGGGCAAGACCTCGCTCGTCACCAACATCGCCTTCCACGTGGCCAAATCCTGGCGCAGCGAAGTGCAGCCGGACGGGCACAGCAAGACGGTGGATGGGGGCGTCGTCGGCTTCTTCAGCCTGGAAATGAGTTCGGAACAGCTCGCCACCCGTATCCTTGCCGAGCAGGCGAGCATTTCCTCGTCCGACATCCGGCGCGGGCGCATCCACGACAGCCAGTACAACAAGCTCGTCGACACCTCGAACCTGATGGCGCGCATCCCGCTCTACATCGACGACACCGGCGGCATTTCCGTCGGCCAACTGGCAGCGCGCGCGCGCCGGCTCAAGCGACAGAAGGGCCTCGATCTCCTCGTCGTCGATTACCTGCAACTGCTCTCGGGTTCGGCCAAGAGCTCTAGCCAGGGCCGCGTGCAGGAGCTGACCGAGATCACCACGACCCTCAAGGCTCTCGCCAAGGAACTCGAGGTGCCCATCATCGCGCTCAGTCAATTGTCGCGTCAGGTGGAGTCGCGCGACGACAAGCGCCCGCAACTTGCCGACCTGCGCGAATCGGGCTCCATCGAGCAGGACGCCGACGTCGTGATGTTCGTCTATCGCGAGGAGTACTACCTCAAGAACAAGGAACCCAAGGAAGGCACGCCGGAACATTTGACCTGGCAGGGAGAAATGGAGAAGGTGCACGGCGTTGCCGAGGTGATCGTCGGCAAGCAGCGCCACGGCCCCACCGGCATGGTGCCGCTTTCCTTCGAGGCGCAGTTCACCCGCTTCGGCAATCTCGCCCGGGCCGACTATCTGCCCGAACGCATGGAATAGGATGAAATAAGCGGGAATGGCCGCAGTCACGACGGGTCTTGGGGGCCAGCTGACCATCGATCTCGGGGCCCTGGCCCGCAATTGGCGCGCGCTCGACACCGTGTCGGCCGGTGCGCTGACGGCGGCCGTGGTCAAGGCCGACGCCTATGGCATGGGCATCACCGAATCGGTCAAGGCGCTCTCGGCCGCCGGCGCGCAGTTCTTCTTCACCGCCACGGTCGACGAGGCGCTCGCCGTGCGGGCGGCCTTGCCGCAGGCGCATGTCTTCGTGCTCAACGGGCTCTATCCGGGCGCGGCCAACCTCTATGTCCGTCAGCGCCTCATGCCCGTCCTTTCCTCGATGGCGATGCTCGAGGAGTGGCTGGCCAAGTGCATCGAGCGCAACGAGGCGTTCCCCGCCGCCTTCCATTTCGATACGGGCATGAATCGGCTGGGCTTTCGCCTCAACGAGGCGATCGCGGTGCGCGAGCGGATCGCCGAGCTCGGCTTTTCCCCGCAGATGATCATGAGCCACCTCGCCTGCGCCGATCAGCCGAACCACGAGAAGAACCGCACGCAGCTGGCGCTCTTCCAGTCGATTCTCACCCATTTCCCGCAGGTGCCTGCTTCGCTTGCCAATTCGGCCGGCCTGATGACAGGGCGCGACTACCACTTCCAGATGGTGCGGCCGGGCATCGCGCTCTATGGCGGGCGCGCCGTCAACGGGCGCAAGAACCCGATGGCGAACGTCGCAACGCTGCATGTGCCGATCCTGCAGGTCAAGGAAGGGCGGACCGGCGAGACCGTCGGCTACGGGGCGACCTTCACCCTCTGGCGCGAGAGCAAGCTCGCCATCATTTCGCTCGGCTATGCCGACGGGTTCTTCCGCTCGCTCTCGGGCACCAATTCGCGGCCGGGCGGCAAGGTATGGCTGCGCGGCAAGCTCTGTCCGGTCGTTGGGCGGATATCGATGGACCTGACCGCCATCGATATCACGGACCTCGGCCCGGACCTGCCGGCGCCGGGCGAAGGCGTCGAGGTGTTCGGCCCGCACGTCAGCGTCGACGACCAGGCGGACGCGTGCGGCACCATCGGCTACGAGCTGCTGACGGCCATGAAGGGGCGCTATACGCGCAACTACGTCAGTGGCGCCGGCGACACGCCTCAGCAATGAGCCCCGTCTACATCATCACCGGGGCCATGGCGGCGGGCAAATCCACGGTCGCGAAAGCACTGGTGCAGCGGTTTGAAAAGTCCGCACACGTCGGCGGCGACGCGTTCCTGCGCATGATCGTGAAGGGAGGCGCCGTCATGGGCCCGGTCCTCGATGCAGAGGCGCGGGCGCAGCTGACCCTGCGCCAGGAGATCGCGACCGACGTCGTTCGGCGCTATCACGCCGCCGGGTTCGCAGTCGTCTACCAGGACATCCTGATCGGCCAGGATCTCGTGGCGGCCGTCGAGCGGCTGGCCGATCTCGCGCCGCGCATCGTCGTCCTCGCGCCCGATCCGAAGACTTTGGCGAGGCGGGACGCCGCGCGGGCCAAGACCGGATACGTTCCCGGCTTTCCGCCCGAGGTGCTCTCGGATGCATTGGCCAAGGAAACACCGCGCATCGGCCTCTGGCTCGACAATTCGAACCTCGACGTGGACGAGACGGTTGCGGCGATCCTCGCTCATGACTGGCGGTAAAAGTTCACTTTTTGTTCTTGCGCAATCAGGCAAACATGCTATCTCTCTAGCTCCGGTCACCCCTCCTGACCTCCCCCATCGAGGGGGAGGTGGTCCGGTGGATTTGGCATCATCGTGCCACAGCACGGAGGTCACCCTCCCCCGTTGTGGGGAGGGTCAGGGTGGGGGGGGAAGCCGGGCTGGCGCTGAGACCTCTATTGGATGGACCCCTGCCCTTGGCCAAATCCCGATCCTCCTTCATCTGCCAGAACTGCGGAGCCGTCTCGGCGCGGTGGGTCGGGCGGTGCGATTCGTGCGGCGAGTGGAACACCATCGTCGAGGAGCTGGCCGACTCGGGCGTCGGCGCGGGGCCAAAATCGGCCAAGGCCAACGGCAAGCCGACGCAGCTCGTGCCGCTCGCCGGGGAAACGGAGAGCGCGGCGCGGGTGATGACCGGCATCGCCGAGCTCGACCGGGTGACCGGCGGCGGGTTCGTCAAGGGCTCGACGCTGCTTGTCGGGGGCGATCCGGGCATCGGCAAGTCGACGCTGCTGCTGCAATCGGCCGCCGCGCTCGCCTCGCACGGGCGCAAGGTGGTCTACGTCTCGGGCGAGGAGGCGGTGGCGCAGGTGCGGTTGCGGGCGCAACGCCTGGGGCTCGGCGAAGCCGAGGTACTGCTCGCGGCCGAAACCAATGTCGAGATCATCCTCGCCACCCTCGAGCACGGGGCGGCGCCCGACCTCGTCATCATAGATTCCATCCAGACGCTGTGGACGGACCGGGTGGAAAGCGCGCCGGGCACGGTGACGCAGGTGCGCACCTCGGCGCAGGCGCTGACGCGCTTTGCCAAGAAATCCGGGGCGGCCGTCGTGCTCGTCGGGCACGTGACCAAGGACGGACAGATCGCGGGCCCCCGCGTCGTCGAGCACATGGTCGATGCCGTTCTCTATTTCGAGGGCGATTCCAGCCACACCTTCCGTATCCTGCGCGGCGTCAAGAACCGGTACGGCGCAACCGACGAGATCGGCGTCTTCGAGATGACGGCGCTGGGCTTGAAGCAGGTCGCCAATCCTTCCGCGCTCTTCCTCGACCAGCGCGACGAGGGCGCGGCCGGTTCGGCCGTCTTTGCCGGCATGGAGGGCACGCGCCCGATCCTCATCGAGATCCAGGCGCTCGTCGCCCCCTCCCCGCTCGGCACGCCGCGCCGGGCGGTGGTCGGCTGGGACTCGTCCCGGCTCTCCATGGTGCTGGCCGTGCTCGAAACGCGCTGCGGCGTGCGGATCGGAGCCAACGACATCTATCTCAATGTCGCGGGCGGCTTGAAGATCAACGAGCCGGCCGCGGACCTCGCGGTGGCGGCCGCCCTCATCTCCTCGCTCACCAACTCGCCGCTTCCGGCGGACTCCGTCTATTTCGGCGAAATCTCGCTCGCCGGCGGCATCAGGCCGGTGGTGCACGCGTCGCTGCGCCTGCGCGAAGCGCAAAAGCTCGGCTTCCGCTCCGTCTCGACGGGCCGCCTCAGCGCCGCCGACCGCACGCGCGACCTCGAGGTCGCCGAATATTCCGAGCTTGCCGAGATCGTCGGCCGCATCGCGGCGGACGGGCAGGTGCGGGAAGAGGCTTAGCCAAAAGTTATCCCCGCGCTGCTGGTATCGAGGATTATCTCCGGCGGAAGGGAGATAATGCGATGCAACAGGATAGCGAATTCTACAGAAGCCAGGCGCGGGAGATAGCGATCGATTTGGCGGCTGCTGAGTTCTTGCTCGGCGCATTGCGATTGGAGCTCTTCCTGCGACGCAAGGCTGGGTTCGACCCCGGCCAGCCGCGCGTTCCAGCGGGAAGTCCGGACGGCGGGCAATGGACGCGGCTAGGCGATTCCGAAGAACGGACAAGAGGCCGACAGCGCTCCGAGAGCAATACCAGCGATCGAGACAACACAAACGAACGTCGCCGTTCTGCGCGAACACAGGATCCCAACTTCTACTACGTTGATCTCGAACGTGAGGATCGGAAGGGCGGCCACGCCTACCGAGATCATGTCGCCAAGACACGCCAAGAACTTATAGCAATCTTGGAGCAAGAGTATCGTGTCATTCGCCACCCAAATGGCTCTATAACGACAAACTACAAACCAGCACACGGCTCGTTCTATTCCGCGGGAGATGCTAACCACTATGTGAGTGTAGTTTTAAGACTCAACTTCGAGATTGTTGAGGCTGTAGCGGCAGGAAAAGATCGCGCAGTTGTCACACATCGTTTCGGGCATGAGACTGGCATAGAAGCGGTGCGTGACAACGAATACTCGACTCCTAGAATTCGCCCCACCTACGCAGTTACAGTCTTAATAGTGCACGATCCCTCTCCGAACGGCAAAGGGTACCGGATACTCACAGCCTACCCAAGAAATGAATTCCCTAATGAGGTTTTCAGACCATGAGCATCACCACCCCTCCCCGCGTCTTCTACCGCTTTGCTGATGGATGCATGGACTGGAGCGACAATGGCTGGTCTTCGACCGCCAGCGAGATCATCGAGCTTGCCTTGGAGCAGTTCGATAGACCAGAACACCTTCGCGAATTGCTGGCCTATCTCGACGAACTCGTGGACGGGGACATTCCGGATGTGGAGCTCAAGCGACTCTGGGATACAACTTCGGCTCAGGTCAAGTTCGTGCAAGGCGCCGACAACTTTCTGCGCCATGCACGCGATGCCACTCGGGACCGACTCAGGAGTATTTGAGTCGCCCGCGATGATCGATGGGCTTCGAGGGAAGTTCTCCCCCAACCACCGCCCCAACCGCTTGGCATTCCCGCGCAAAGCCGCTAAACGTCCGGCAGCAAGACTTTGGCAACGAATTGGGCAGGCTAATCTGACATGCTGACGGCTTTCGATGTGGGCGTTGGGATTCTGGTGCTGATCTCGGCGATCCTGGCGACCGCGCGCGGCCTTACCCGCGAAATCCTGTCGCTTGCCACCTGGGCGGGCTCGGCCGCCATCGCCATCTACATGTGGCAGTACCATCCCGAGATCGCGCGTGAATACATCGCCGAACAGGTGGTGGCCGACGTGGCGACGGTGGTCGTCAGCTTCATCGTCTCGCTGATCGTCCTCCACCTCATCACCATGCGCATCGCCGATTTCGTCGTCGACAGCCGCATCGGACCGCTCGACCGCACGCTGGGCTTCGTGTTCGGCGTGCTGCGCGGCCTTCTCATCGCCATTGTCGTGGTGATCTTCGGCCTGTGGCTCCTGCCCAACAACCTGCCGCCGTGGGCTGCCAACAGCCAGAGCCTGCCGCACCTGCGCAACATGGGCGACGCGCTCATCTCGATACTGCCCGACAACCTCGAGGAGCAGGTGACGCGGGTCCTGCGTGGCGGCACTGGAATCACCGAGGACGACGCGGATCCGCAGGGACCGCTGGACCAGGGCACCGATTCGACCGAAGATGGATCGCCCCTGCCCGCGCCGCAGAACCTGGAGCCGACACCCGGCGCCGACGTCGGCGCGTAAGCACGGCGCATCGGAAGCCAAAGACATCCCGCTTCAACCCGAGGCGGGATGCCTTGAACTTTAGTTTACCGCGTCTCCGAACCGGAAAAGTGGTATCCGCTTTTCCATCGGGAGCGCTTTTCTAGACCCCAGACTGCTGTTGAGGGCAGACTTGGAATGGAGACTTCGGTGAACCACCGCCCGAGCATCGCGGACGAACTTTACGGCGACACCCTGCGCGAGGAGTGCGGGGTGTTCGGCATACTCGGCCACCCGGAGGCGGCGACGCTGACGGCGCTCGGCCTGCATGCCCTGCAGCACCGCGGCCAGGAAGCGGCGGGCATCGTCTCCTTCGACGGCCGGCAGTTTCATTCCGAGCGCCAGCTGGGGCTCGTCGGCGACCACTTCACCGATCCGGCCACCCTCAACCGCATCCCCGGCAGCATGGCGATGGGCCATGTGCGCTATTCGACCACTGGCGAGACGATCCTGCGCAACGTGCAGCCGCTGTTCGCCGAGCTCGAGGTCGGCGGCATCGCCATCGCCCACAACGGGAACCTGACCAACGGGCTGACGCTGCGCCGGCGGCTGATCTCCCAGGGCGCCATCTGCCAGTCGACCTCGGACACCGAGGTGGTGCTGCACCTCATCGCCCGCTCGCAGCGCACCTCCTCGTCCGACCGCTTCATCGATGCGCTCGGCGCCATCGAGGGCGCCTATGCGATGATCGCGATGACGCGCACCAAGCTCATCGGCGCGCGCGACCCCAACGGCATTCGCCCGCTGGTGCTGGGCGAACTCGACGGCAAGCCGATCTTCGCTTCGGAGACCTGCGCGCTCGACATCATCGGCGCCAAGTTCGTGCGCGACGTCGAGAATGGCGAAGTGGTCGTTTGCGAGATCCAGGCGGACGGCTCGATCACCATCGATTCCTTCAAGCCCTTCCCCAAGCGGCGCGAGCGCATCTGCCTCTTCGAATACGTCTATTTTGCCCGTCCTGACTCGGTCGTCGCAGGCCGCAGCGTCTATGCGGCGCGCAAGCGCATGGGCATCAATCTCGCCAGGGAAGCGCCGGTCGAGGCGGACGTGGTGGTGCCGGTGCCGGATGGCGGCACGCCGGCGGCCATCGGCTATGCGCAGGCGTCCGGCATTCCGTTCGAGCTCGGCATCATCCGCAACCACTATGTGGGGCGCACCTTCATCGAGCCGACGCAGTCGATCCGCGCCTTCGGCGTCAAGCTGAAGCACTCGGCGAACCGGGCCGAGATCGAGGGCAAGCGTGTCGTGCTGGTCGACGATTCCATCGTGCGCGGCACCACCTCGGTCAAGATCGTGCAGATGATCCGCGAGGCAGGCGCCAGCGAGGTGCACATCCGCGTCGCGAGCCCGATGATCTTCCACTCGGACTACTACGGCATCGACACGCCCGACCCGGAAAAGCTGCTCGCCAACCAGTATGGCAGCCTCGCCGACATGTGCCGCTACATCGGGGCGGATTCGCTCGAGTTCCTGTCCATCGACGGGCTCTACGAGGCTGTCGGAGGCGAGAAGCGCAACACACACGCGCCGCAGTTCACCGATCATTATTTCACCGGCGACTACCCGACGCAGTTGACGGATTTGAACGGGCGCTCCAAGAACGAGCCCAAGCAAATCTCGCTGCTCAAAGAGGCCGGTTAATGCCAGAACTACAGGATCTTCAGGGCAAGGTCGTCCTGGTCACAGGCGCTTCCCGGGGGATCGGATACGCGGCTTCGCTGGAAGCCGCCCGCCGGGGCGCGCACGTCATCGCGGTCGCGCGCACCGTCGGGGGTCTCGAGGAACTCGATGACGAAATCCAGGAACTGGGCTCCTCGGCCACCCTCGTGCCGCTCGACCTCAAGGACGGCGACGCCATCGACCGGCTGGGCGCGGCGATCTTCGAGCGCTGGGGCCTGCTCGACGGGCTGATCGCCAATGCGGCCCTGCTCGGCGTGCTCTCGCCCCTGCCCCACGTCTCGCCCGAGGATTTCGAGAAGGTGATGACGATCAACGTCGTCGCCAACTACCGGCTGATCCGCTCGCTCGACCTCTTGCTGCGCCAGTCGGAGGCTGGTCGGGCCGTGTTCGTCTCCTCGTCCTCGGCCCGCTCGGCGCGGCCCTATTGGGGCCTCTATGCCGCGAGCAAGGCGGCGCTCGACGCCATGGTCAAATCGTGGTCGGCCGAGATGGCGCAGACCCGGGTCAAGGCCAACGTCTTCTATCCGGGCGCAGTGCGCACGGCCATGCGCGCCAAGGCCATGCCCGGCGAGAACCCGGAAACGCTGCCGCAACCGGCCGAAATCGCGCCCAAGCTCGTCGACCTGATCTCGCCGGCGCTCGCCGAGACCGGCAAGCTCTACGACGTGCGCGAGGGCGGGTTCTCGGACCTCTGAGGACCGACTGCTTCAATCTGCAAAAGGCTGCGCTTGGCACCCTCCCTTCTCCCTTTGTGGGAGAAGGTGGATCGCGCGCAGTGCGAGACGGATGAGGGGGCGCTGGCAGCACCGCTGACCCCTCATCCGGCGCTTCGCGCCACCTTCTCCCACAAGGGGAGAAGGGAAGGCGGCCTGCCTCTGGCTTAGATTTATTCCGCGCCGATACGGCGCATCATCACCTTGTCGATGCGCCGGCCGTCGAGGTCGACGACCTCGATGTGCCAATCGTCGGTGTCCACCGTCTCACCCACCTTGGGCAGGTGATTGACGAGGGAGAGGATGTAGCCGGCGACGGTCTCGTACTTGGCGTCCCGCGGTATGGCGATGCCGAGGCGGTCGCTGAACTCGTCGACCGGCATCCAGCCGGCCACGAGGAACGAGCCATCCTCGCGCTTGACGAGCGCGGGCTCCTCCTCGTCCTCCTCGCGGAAGACCCCGGTAATGGCCTCGAGGATGTCGCCGGAGGTGACGATGCCCTCGAAGTGCCCGTACTCGTCGAAGACCAGCGCCGTATGAACGGTCGAGCCGCGCAGGGCCTTGATGACGTCGAGCGCATCGGTATGGTCCATGACCACGGGCGCGGCCTCGACATAGCGGCGGATATCGATCTTCTCCCCGGCGGCGAAGGCCTGCACGAGGTTCTTGATCGCTATGACGCCGATGATCGAGTCGGCGTCGCCGTCCTGCACGGGCAGGCGCGAGCGGCGCGTCTCGACGACGGTCTTGCGCAGTTCCTCGGGCGGATCGGAGAGGTCGATGATGTCGACGTCGAGCCGCGGCGTCATCAGCCCGCGGGCCGAACGGTCGGCGAGGCGCATGACGCCGGCGATCATCGAATGCTCGTCGCGCTCGAGAATGCCGGCGGTGGTCGCTTCGGCGATGACGGAGCGCACCTCCTCCTCGGTGACCGATTCCTCGGACTTGCCGCCCTGGCCGAGCAGGGCCAGGACGGTCTTGCCCGACACGTCGAGCAGCCAGACGAGCGGCGCGGCGACCGTCGCGATCAACGCCATCAGCGGCGCGACGCGCGCCGCCATCTGCTCGGGATTGCGCAGCGCCAGCTGCTTGGGCACCAGCTCGCCGAGGATCAGCGAGAGATAGGTGATAAGGACGACGACGACGCCGACGCCCGCCACATCGGCGATGCCGTCCGGAACGCCGATTGAGGCCAGCCACCCGGTGAGGCGCAGGCCCAGGGTCGCACCGGAGAAGGCGCCGGAGAGGATACCCACGAGGGTGATGCCGATCTGCACCGAGGAGAGGAATTTACCCGGATCGTCGGCAAGGCGCTGGGCAGTGGCTGCGCCCTTGTTGCCCTGATCGATCAGGACACGCAGCCGCGCCGGGCGCGAAGAAACGACCGCCAGTTCCGACATGGCCAACAGACCGTTGACCAGCGTCAGAATGACGACGATAGCGATTTCGATGAACAACAGAGTTCCATGATATGTGCGGCCCCGCACTCAGCATCGGGTCGCTCGGACTTCATGATAGTTAGGGCAAACCCGGGCGCAACGCTATGGGGTCGCATCGAAACTTTTCGTTTGTGGGGAAAGATAGTGCCACGCCCTCGTGGTTCGAGGCGCCTGCGGCGCACCTCACCATGAGGGCTGTTGTTGATCCAGAGGGAGAAGTAGCCCTCATGGTGAGGTGCGAAGCGAAGCGTAGCCTCGAACCACGAGGGCGTGGCACTGCCTAATGCTTGCTCGGATCGTCGTAGGGGTTCTGGCTGCTCGCACGCACCCACAGCCGGATCGGCGTGCCCATGAGGCCGAAGGCTTCGCGCAGGCCATTGACGAGGTAGCGCTGATAGGAGGCCGGCAGCACCTCGGGGCGCGAGGCGAAGAGGATGAAGCTCGGCGGACGGGTCTTGGCCTGCGTCATGTATCGCAGCTTCAGCCGCCGCCCGGAAACGGCCGGCGGCGGATGACCTTCGACCATGCCGGCCAGCCACCGGTTGAGCCGCGCGGTCGAGACGTGGCCGTTCCAGGATTTCTCGATCTCGAAGATGGCGTCCATCAGCCGGTCGAGGTTGCGCCCGGTCAGGCCCGAGAGGGTGACGAGCGGAATGCCGCGCAATTGCGGCAACAGCCGCTCGCAGGCTTCCTTGAGCGCAGCCATGGTGGCTGGCTTGTCCTCGATCAGGTCCCACTTGTTGACGGCAATGACCATTGCCCTGCCCTCTCGCTCGACGAGGTCGGCAAGCTGCAGGTCCTGCTTCTCGAAGGGAATGGTGGCATCGAGCATCAGCACGACTACCTCGGCGTACTGGATCGAGCGCAACGCATCGCCGACGGCGAGCTTCTCCAGCTTCTCGGTGACGCGGGCGCGGCGGCGGATGCCGGCGGTGTCGACAAGATTGATGACGCGGCCCTGCCACTCCCAGGGCACGAGGATGGAGTCGCGCGTGATGCCGGCCTCGGGACCGACAAGCACACGGTCCTCGCCGACCAGCCGGTTGACGAGGGTCGACTTGCCCGCATTGGGCCGACCGACGATGGCGACGTTGAGGTAGCGGCGCGGATTCCAGCGCAGCGTCGCCTCCTCGCCCTCGCCTTCGAGCTGGCTCTCGTCGATGTCGACATCGACCTGCGGCATCGCCTCTGCGTCAAGCTCCCGTCCGGCCTTGGCCTCTTCGGCGCGGTCGATGGCCTGCGAGACGATGGAGTGGAGATCGGCCATGCCGAGGCCATGCTCGGCCGAAAGCGGGATCGGCTCGCCGAAGCCAAGCTTGAACGCCTCGACCAGCCCGGCCTGGGCCTCACGCCCCTCAGCCTTGTTGGCGACCAGGTGCACGTCCTTGCCGGCGCGGCGCAACACCTGGGCAAAGCGTTCGTCGAGCGGCACGACGCCGGCGCGGGCGTCGATCATGAAAAGAATGACATCGGCCTCGCGGATAGCGAGTTCCGTCTGTTGACGCATCCGGTCCTCGAGGCTGCCGTCGCGCACGTCCTCGTAGCCGGCGGTATCGAGCACGCGGAAGCGCAACTCGGCGATCCGCCCCTCGGCCTCGCGCCGGTCACGGGTAACTCCGGGGGTGTCGTCGACGAGCGCGATCTTGCGGCCGACCAGGCGGTTGAAGAGGGTCGATTTGCCCACATTGGGCCGGCCGACGATGGCAACGGTAACGGTCATGGCGTGTCCGGTCGGCTATGAAAACAGGCGGCTATTCGGCCGCCGGGGCTTCCTCGGGCGCGGGCGCGGCCTCGCTTGCCTCGGCCGGCGCGGCCTCCGCCTCGGGGGCGATGGCGCCTTCGGCCAGAAGCTGGGCGAGGTAGAAGGCGACGCGCTGGCGCTGGCTGTTCTGCGTCAGGGGATCGTTGACGATCGCCTCGAACGCGGCCTGAGCCGCCGCCATGTCGCCCGCACGGTACTGGGAGAGGCCGATGACCTCGCGCGCGGCGTTGCGCAGCGGGTTGCCCTCGACAGCGATTGCGCCGACACGGCTCTCGACATCGGCAGGCGTGGCGGTATCGACCAGGTGACTTGCAGCGAGCAGCAGGGCCAGCTCACGCAGGCGCGGGTTGGACTCGCTCGTCGCCAGCGCATCATAGGCAGCCGCCGCGCCGGCGCTGTCGCCGCCCTCGGCAAGGAGCCCGGCCGAGCGGAAGCGCGCGAGGGTCGGGTAGCCGCCCGAGCCATTGGCGATGAGCTCGTCGAGCGCGGTCTGGGCGGCAGCGATGTCGCCGCCATCGGCGAGCTCGAAAGCGGCATAGAGACGATCGGAAGATCCGGCGGCGTTGGATGTGCGCCACCAGTTCCACCCCTCGTTGACCGCGACGACGAGGACGACGGCGATCGCGCCGCCGATGACGAACGGCCCGAACTGCCGCCAGAGCCTGCGCATGCGATCGGAGCGCAGTTCCTCGTCGACTTCGCGGAAGATGTTGTCGTTGGACATGGGGGCCTTTGCGATGGGTATGCCGAAATTCGCGGCACAATAGTTGCGGGCATTGACGTTTGCAAATTGCAAACGCCGGGAAAGCGGCGAATTTCCCGCGTTTCGCACCACGGGCGACAATCCCGGAGGATCGCCGCCCGCATGGCTTCAGCCTTTGATCGCCCGCAGCGCGAGGAAGAGCGGTATCTCCTCGCGCGCCAGCCGCATGGCCTTCGGCTCGTTCCTGGGGGCCAGATCCTCACCGGAGACCTCGCGCAGCGCGTCGACGGCGAGGCCATTGGCGGCGAGCGCCGAGACATAGGCTTCGAGCGGACGGTGATAGCTGTGTGTGGTGCCATGTCCTCCCCCGCCGTAGTCCTGCATGGGCACGGCGAGTGGGGTCAGATAGCGGTCGACGCGGCGGAACTGCAGGCGTCGCCCCTCGTCCCACCCCCAGCCGCTCTGGCGGGGGATGCGAAAGCAGGGATGCGTCATCAAGAGCACCAGCCGTCCGCCGGGCTTCAACGCCCAGGCGGCCGAGGCGAGCGCGTCTTCCAGCGGATCGATGTCCTGGATGCTGAGCAGGAACGCGCCGGCATCGAAGGATGCCGGGCGCAGTTGCGGCATCGTGGGCAAACGCGTCGCGTCGCCGACGAGGAAGCGAGCCTTGCCGCCATAGTGATGACGGGCGTGAGCGATGAGCTTTTGCCCGAGATCGACGCCGGTATAGGCGGCGCCGGTTTCGAGGACGGCGGCAGCGAGCGCACCCGCCCCGCAGCCGATGTCGATGACGGCCTCGCCGTTGCGCGGCTGCAGCAGCGCCATCACTGCCGGGATGGCGAGCCTCTTATGGTGCCGGCTGCCTTCGGGGCCCGACCAGCCGATGTACCAGTCGGCCACGCCGTCCCAACTACGGCTGGTCCGGTTGCGATTTTTCGTATGCACGGAAATGTCCTCATGCGTCTTCTCCGGCTCGCGAGTGGTGGAGGAGAAAGATGCGCGGACTGTCCTGCATGGCCCGAATGGCCTTGCGAGCACGATGAAGGGCTCGGGCACACGCTCAAGGCGCGCCTCAGGCTCGGTCAGGAATTGATGAGAGCTCGAGCGCAGGCCTTAGCGGCAGGAAGCCGCCGAAGACCAAATGCGTACGATCATTGGACAGTGTGCTTGCATGGTGCGGGCACTTATAGTCGGGAGCATCAACGCCCGCAAGCGTCAGGGTGCGAACCGGGCCAGCAGGTCGCCGGCAGCCATGATCTTGTAGTCGTCGAGCACGCGGCGCGCCTCATCGTCGGGGAGAGTGATGGCGAGCCGGACGGTCGCGCAGAGCAGGTACATGACGAGCAGCGCGTAGCTCGACAGCTCCGCATCGCCCCTGACGCCAACCTTGCGCAGCACCTTTTCGAGGAAGGCGGCGTGCGCCCTGGTGTCCTCGGCATCGATATCGCGCAGCGCCTTGTCGGCGAGGGTCGCCGACCAGATGTCGCGCGTGACCGGATAGTCCTGGAACATGCCGTAGTATTCGTCGACGACCAGATGCAGGGCCTCGGCCAGGCCATCGAGGCTTTCGACATCGACCATGATCCGTTCGACGCACTCGCGCCCGATCTGGTTGTAGCGCTCGGCGAGCGTGCGGATCACCGCGCCCTTGTCCGGGAAGTACTGGTAGAGCGAACCGATCGAAACCCCTGCCCCATCGGCGATATCGCTCATCTTGACCGCGTCGCTGCCGCGCTCGGCAATGAGATCGCCCGCCACCACGAGAATCCGTTCCACCCGCTCGCGGCTGCGCTGCTGGCTCGGGAGCTTGCGCGGCTGGGAGGGCATGGCCTGCGTCATCGTCGTCACCTTCGAATTCCTGTTGACACCGATAATATGAGGGTTTATCACGTTTTGCAAATGTGAGGATTACTCATATTTCTGACCAAGGAGACCGAAGATGACTGCGACGACCGAAATCACCGCTCCGATCCTCATCATCGGCGGCAATGGAAAGACAGGAAGGCGCGTGGCCGAGCGGCTGCAAGCGCTCGGCAGACCGGTGCGCCTCGGCTCACGCAACGCGCAGCCGGCGTTCGACTGGGAACGGCCGGAGACCTGGGCGGCGGCGCTCGAGGGCGCATCGGCCGCCTACATCACCTACTATCCGGACCTTGCCGTGCCCGGCGCGCCGGAAGCCATCGAAGCCCTGGTGCGCACGGCGCTCGGCAAGGGCGTCAAACGCCTCGTACTGCTTTCCGGCCGCGGCGAGCCCGAGGCGCAGCGGAGCGAGGAGATGCTGGAGGCCAGCGGCGCCGACTGGACGGTCCTGCGCTGCGCGTGGTTCTCGCAGAACTTCGACGAGGGCTTCATGTACGAAACGCTGCTCGATGACGTGGTGCGGCTGCCGGCAGGGCCGGTGCCGGAGCCGTTCGTCGATGCCGACGACATCGCCGACGTCGCCGTCGCAGCGCTCACGGACGACAAGCATATCGGCAAGCTCTACGAGCTCACCGGCCCCCAGGCGATCACCTTCGCAGACGCCGTCGCCGAGGTCGCCCGCGCCACCGGACGCGATATCCGCCTCGAGCAGATTCCGGTCGAGGATTTCACTGCCGGCATGCGCGAGGCGCAGGTTCCGTCCGTGTTCGTCGACCTGGTGGTCTCGCTCTTTACCGAAGTGCTGGACGGCCGCAATGTCGCCGTCGCGGACGGGGTGCGGGAGGCGCTGGGGCGCGAGCCCAAGCCGTTTGCCCAATATGTCCGCGAAACCGCCGCCACCGGCGTTTGGAACAGGGAGGCTTGAATGGACTGGATCTCGACGCTCGCCTTTGCCGGCGCGCTGGGCAGCGGCCTGATGGCCGGCATGTTCTACGTGTTTTCGTTCTGCATCATGCCGGCGCTGGCGCGCGTTTCGCCCGAGAGCGGGATGCGGGTGATGCAGGAGATCAACATCACCGTGGTGGTGCCGATCTTCCTCGTCGTCTTCCTCGGCATGGCGGGCTTGAGCCTTGCCGCCATCGTCCTCGGCGGCGTCAACCTCGGCCGTCCCGATGGCTGGCCGCTGCTGCTGGGCGGGCTCTTCTACCTCTTCGGCACCTTCGGGGTGACGATGGTCCGCAACGTGCCGCGCAACGAAGCGCTTGCCAAGGCAAACCCGCAAAGCACCGAGGGCCAGGCGCTCTGGAGCCGGTATCTCTCCGAGTGGACCTTCTGGAACCATGTGCGCTCGATCGCGGCGTTCCTCGCGCTCGCCGCCTTCGTCTACGCCGTCTCGGTGTAATCGACGGCAATCCGGGGGCTGGCTTTGCGGCGTTTCGATGATAGAATTGCGTCATGCATGACATATCGTCCACCGCCCGCAACAGCCTGCCCATGGATCCCCTGAGCGAGGTCCTGCAGGACTTCCGCATGACCGGGGTGAGCTACGGCCGCTACGAGATGGCCCACCCCTGGGGCATCCACTTTCCCGAACAGGCGCAGGCGCGGTTCCATTTCGTGGGCAGCGGCATGTGCTGGCTGCATACGCGGGACGGTGGCTGGATGCGGTTGGCCGAGGGCGACATCGTCCTCCTGCCCAAGGGAATCCCGCACGAACTCGCCTTCGCCCCCGAGTCGCCCTGCAAGCCGATCGACCCCAGCCGGCTCGATTCGTTCGGCGGCATCGTCTACTGCCTGACCGAAACCGGTGACGGCGAGAAGACGACCCTGTTTTGCGGCACCATGTCGCTCGAGGCGCATGCCTTCCACCCCCTGCTCGACCTGATGCCGCAGGTCATACGCGGCTGCGAGGTGATGTCGCGGGACCGGGTGATCGCGACGCTTCTCGAAGCGATGAGCGATGAGGTCGCCCTCTCGCAACTCGGCGGCGCCACGATCCTCGCCCGGCTCGCCGATCTTCTCGTGGCGCGCGTCATCCGCTGCTGGGTCAAGGGCGCCTGCGAGACGGCCGAAGGCTGGCTCGCAGCGATACGCGATCCGCAGATCGGCCGGGCGCTGGCGGCCGTCCACCGCGATCCCGGCGAGGACTGGACGGTCGAGAGCCTGGCGCGGGTGGCCGGCCTCTCGCGCTCCTCGTTTGCCGAAAAGTTCACGGGCGTCGTCGGCGAGGGACCGGGCCGATACGTGGCGCGCTGGCGGATGCGGGTCGCGGGCGAATGGCTGAGCCGGGACCACCTCAGCGTCGCCGAAGCGGCGCAGCGCCTCGGCTATGAGTCGGAAGCGTCGTTCAGCCGCGCCTTCAAGCGGCTCGTCGGATCGTCGCCCGGCCACTGGCGGCGTAATGGCGGGATGACTTCCGGACGAAAGGTCATGCAATAGCGATTTTTTGTCATTAAACCTCCGGACGGATCTGAGTAAGTTGCGCGCCCCCTCCCGGAGCCTATCCATGCAGACCAACTCCTCCTCTCATTCCCACACCGCACAGGGATGGCCGCTCGGCATCTGGCTGGCGGTGCTGTCCATGTCATTTGCGACGTTCGCCATCGTCTCGGCGGAATTCCTGCCCGCCGGGCTTCTGACCCCCATGGCCGCGGATCTCGGCATCAGCGAAGGCCTTGCCGGCCAGGCGGTGACGGCCACGGCCGTCGTCGGCGCGATCGCGGCGCTCTTTGCCAACGTTCTCATCGGCCGGCTCGATCGCAAGCTCGTTCTCATCGGCCTCAGCATCCTGACCATCGCGTCGAACCTGCTCGCGGCCTACGCCACCGACTTCACCATGCTGCTCGTCGCCCGCGCGGCGCTGGGCGTGGCGCTCAGCGGCTTCTGGTCGCTCTCGTCGGCAGTCGTTGCCCGACTGGTCGGCATCGGCGCGATGGGACGCGGCATGTCGATCATCTTCGTCGGGGTGTCTCTGGCCACCATCGCCGCTCCCTCGGTCGGCGCGCTGGTCAGCGATTTCTACGGCTGGCGGACGGCCATGTTCCTCGCCGCGGGCGCGGCCGCCGTCGCGACGGTGCTGCAGATCTTCGCCCTCCCTCGCCTGCCGACGACGGCCGGCAACAATCTCATGGGCATCCTGAGCCTCACAACGCGCCGGAGCGTGCAGCTCGGGCTGCTCGCCATTCTCCTCGTCGCGGGTGGGCATTTTGCCGGCTTCGTCTATGTGCGCGCATTCCTCGAACAGGTCACGCAGATGTCGCCGGCCATGATCGCGGGCACGCTCCTTGCGTTCGGCGTCGCCAATTTCTTCGGCAATCTCGTGGGTGGCGCCATAGCCGACCGCAATCAGCGCGCGGGGCTTGCCACAGTTGGCATCCTAATGGGGCTCTCGGCCCTCGGCCTGGCATTCTTCGGCGCCAAGCTCATCCCGGCGGCGGGTCTCGCCACCATCTGGGGATTCGCGTTCGGCGCCGGACCGATCGTGCTGCAAACCGGCCTCGCGCAGGCAGCGTCCGACGACCTCGAAGGGGTGGGCAGCCTCATCGTCGTGCTCTTCCAGGTGTCGATCGCGACGGGCGCAATCGTCGGCGGCCTGCTGGTCGACAATATGGGCGTCGCCTACGCCATCGGCTTTACCGGCATCATGGCGCTCGGCGCGGTCGCCCTTTCGACCGCTCCGCGCCCTCGGGTGGTGCCGGCCGAATAGCCTCATCCGGTGCGACGAGCCATCTGGCGGCCGCGGTCACCACCGCGGCCGTCATCTTTTTCAGGACCGGCTCGACCGAGCGGCTCCATTGCCAGTGAAGCGGTACATCGAGCAGGCGGCCGGGCACGAGCTCGACAAGCCGCCCCTCCGCGATATGCCGGCGCACCAACGTTTCCGGATTCATGCCCCAGCCGAGCCCGGCGAGGCAGGCATCGACGAAGGCCTGCGTCGCCGGCAGCCAGTGGCCGGGCAGGACGAGCTGCCGGCCGATGACGTCTGCGACCCAGCGCGCCTGCAATGCGTCCTCGGCGTTGAAGACGAGAGACGGCGCACGGCGCAGCGCGTTCTCATCGAGGCCGTCAGGGAACCAGCGCTCCATGAAACGGGGGCTCGCCACCGCGAGGTACCGCAGGGCGCCGAGAGGGCGCACGCTGCATCCCTGCACGGGACGCGCATGGGCGGTGACGGCGGCCCCGACCTCCCCGCGCCGCAGCCATTCGGCGCTGCGGCCCTCGTCGTCGACGACGAGATCGAAGAGCAGCCCCTCGCCTGCGCCCGCCATGGCGTCGATGAACCAGGTGCCGAGGCTGTCGGCATTGACGGCGATACGCAGGCGCGCCGGCTCGCCAGCCGGTACCGAACCGCCGAGGTCCTCGGCAAGCGTCGTTTCGAGCAGGCTCACCTCCTCGAAGTGGCGGCAGAGACGCTGACCCGCCCTGGTCGCGGTGCAGGGCTGGCCGCGCACCACCAATACGATGCCCAGCCGCTCCTCCAGCTGCTTGATGCGCTGGGAGACGGCGGACGGCGTAACGTTCAGGCGCTCGGCGGCCTTCTCGAAGCTGCCGGTGCGCACCACTGCCGACAACGCGGCCAGATGGGCATAGTCCATCATAAGAACATCTAATCTCTGTTCAGTATATTTAATTTTACTAATCATCGACCGTCGACTAGTCAAACGCCTTCGACCTTCGGAGGCGATATGACGACTGCATTCATTCCGGGATTCCTGCTGGGGCTGGGCCTCATCGTCGCCATCGGCGCGCAGAACGCGTTCGTGCTGCGGCAGGGGCTGCGCGGCGAGCACGTGTTTGCCGTGTGCCTGACCTGCGCGGTTTCCGATGCCCTGCTGATATCAGCGGGCGTTTCCGGTTTTGGCACGCTGACCACTGCCCTGCCCTGGATCGAGACCGTACTGCGCTATGCGGGCGCTGCGTTTCTCGTCGCGTATGGCCTGCGGGCGTTCGTCTCGGCGCTGGGCAAGGGCGGCTCTCTCGTTCCTTCCAACGATACGCCGGGTAGCCTCAAAGGCGCGCTTCTCGCCTGCCTCGCCTTCACCTGGCTCAACCCGCACGTCTATCTCGATACGGTGCTCCTGCTCGGTTCGATCTCGACGCAATACCGGGGAGAGGAAGCGATCTTCGCGGCAGGCGCGGTCACCGCCTCCTTCTGCTTCTTCTTCTCGCTCGGATATGGCGCGCGGCTGCTGCGGCCTCTGTTCGCCCGCCCGGCGGCGTGGCGGGTGCTGGATCTCGTCATCGGGATCGTCATGTGCGTCATCGCACTGCAGCTCGTGACGCGGCGCTGACGGCCCGTCAGCCCTCGCGCCGCCAGATGTCCAGCAGCTCGGCACTGGTGCAGTCGACCAGCTGGGCGCTGAACCGGCTGCGGTAGATGCGCAGCATGGCGTCGTGCGTCTCGTCGGCGGAGCTGCAGAGCGCATCGACGGGCAGCACGACGCTGTATCCATGGTCGATGGCGCCGAGGACGGTCGCCGAGACGCAGACCTCCGTCTCTCCGCCCGTTATCACGAGGGTCTCGACGTTCCTTGCCCGCAGGGCCTGATGAAGGTTCGTCTCGAGCCAGGGGGAATAGACGCTCTTGTCGATGACGTGGGCCGGCGGGACATGGCGGGCAAGCGGGGGGCAGAGATCGAGAAGATCCGGCGCCAGGCGCTCGCGCGTCATCGTTTCCCAGTCGCGGTAGTAGGCCTGCCACGCGCCATGCGCGGCTTCGGCGGCCATCGGCGGGATGAAACGCGTAAAGACGGTGCGTTCTGGATGGATCGCCACGATCGCTTCGATGGCGGGAAGCGTGCGGGAGACCCATGGCGCGTGCCAGGGCGTCTCCTCCTCGAACATGCGCTGCATGTCGACGCAGATATGCGCGACCTGTCGCCAGGCGACGCGATCGAGGCTAAGAGGCATGGCGCACCTGCGATACGGATGAAGCGAACGAATGACCAGCGTGGACGTGACAGCCGAATTCTTCGACCGCCCGGTAGCGGAGGTCGCTGCTGGCCTCATCGGCGCGACCTTCCTCGTCGACGGCGTCGGCGGCGCGCTCGTCGAAACGGAAGCCTATGACGAGACCGACGCCGCCTCGCACAGCTTCAACGGAAAGACCGCGCGCAATGCCGCCATGTTCGGCCCACCCGGAACGGTCTATGTCTACCGCTCCTACGGCATCCACTGGTGCATCAATTTCGTTTGCCGACGCGGAGCGGCGGTGCTGATCCGCGCGCTCGAGCCAACGGCCGGGTTCGATGCCATGACGGAACGCCGGGGGCTCGAGAACGTCCGGCTGCTTTGCTCGGGACCGGGCCGGCTGACACAGGCTCTGGGTATCGATATCGGCCACAACGGACGCCCTATCTTCGAACCGCCGTTCGAGCTGCGCGCCTCGGCCAACGCGCCACCGCTCGTCATCGGCCCGCGCATCGGTATCTCGCGCAACCAGGATGCGCCATGGCGCTTCGGTCTTTCGGGATCGCAATTCCTCAGCAAACCTTTCGCGCGGGAGACACGCCTGAGGCAGGCCGCAGGCTAGCTGCTAGGAAAATCGCCGCCATCGACATGGATCGTCTGGCCGGTCATGTAGCGGCTGTCCTCGCAGGCGAGGAACAGGAAAGCCGGGGCGACCTCGTTGGGCTGGCCGGGCCGCTTCATCGGCACGGAGGTGCCGAACGTCTTCACCTCCTCGGCCGGGAAGCTCGCGGGGATCAGCGGTGTCCAGATCGGTCCCGGCGCTACGGAGTTGACGAGGATGCCCTTGTCGACGAGGCGCGCCGAAAGCGAACGGGTAAGCGCGACGACCGCGCCCTTGGTCATGGAGTAGTCCATCAGCTGCGGTTGGCCGCGGTAGGCGACGATCGAGGACGTGTTGATGATGCGCGCGCCCTTCTTCAGGTGCTTGAGGGCCGCCTGGATCATGAAGAAATAGCCGAAGATGTTGGTCTTGAAGACGCGATGGAGGCTTTCTTCGCTCAGCTTGTCGAGCTCCTCGCGCACATATTGCTCGGCGGCGTTGTTGACGAGGATGTCGAGGCCGCCGAACGCCTTGACGGTTTGCTCGACGAACGACTTGCAGAACGCGCGGTCGCCGACATCGCCCTTGACGAGCAACGCCTTCGAGCCTTCGGCCTCGACGAGCTCCCTGGTTTCCCGGGCGTCCTTGTCCTCCTCGAGGTAGCCGATGGCGACCTTGGCGCCTTCGCGGGCAAAGAGGATGGCGACGGCGCGGCCGATGCCGGAATCGCCGCCGGTGATGATGGCGACCTTGCCCTCGAGCCGCCCGCTGCCCGGATAGGCAGGCATGAACTCGGGCTCGGGATGCATCTCGTGCTCGCGGCCGGGCTGGGTGTCCTGGTGCTGGGCAGGCATTGCGTTGGCCATGTCGGTATCCTTCAATTCCTTCGCGGGCACACGATGCGCCGACGGACGATCTTTCGAAGGTCAATGCGGACCGGCGAGGAGGGTTGCCGAGGGTGTGGGAGGAACTTACGGCCCTGCGGAAGCATTTCCCGTGCCGAACAGGAAACCGCGATGCACGATCCTCCGGTCAGGCTGCGCCCCCCAATTCCGCCACCCGTTCGTGATCGCGCGCGGGCCGACGAACTCGGACCCGGCATGGAAGCGCTCGTCCATGCCAGCGACGAGGAGCCCGGCATTCGCCGGCAGCGGCGCGGCCGGTCGTTTGCGTATTTCTTGCCCAACGGCAAGCGGATCACCAAGCGAGGAGAGATCGACCGGATCGCCGCTCTCGCCATTCCGCCGGCCTGGACGGACGTCTGGATTTCGCCCGAACCCGGCGGCCATATCCAGGCGACCGGGCGCGACATCAAGGGGCGCAAGCAGTATCGCTACCACCCGCTGTGGATCACCTGCCGCGACGAGGCCAAATACGGCAACCTTTCGCGCTTCGCCGACGCCCTGCCGAAGTTGCGCAAACGGATCGACGACGATCTTTCCCGTCGCGGGCTCGACTTCGAGAAGGTCTGCGCCTCGGTCGTCTGGCTGCTCGACCGAACGCTGATCCGCGTCGGCAACAGCGCCTATGCGCGCGACAACAAGAGCTTCGGCCTCACCACCCTGCGCGACAGGCATGTGGACATCGAGGGCTCGCAACTGCGCTTCGATTTCCGCGGCAAATCCGGCAAGCACTGGCGGCTGAGGCTCGCCGACCGGCGTATCGCGCGGATCGTGCGCGGCGCACAGGAGCTGCCGGGCCAGAAGCTCTTCCAATATCTCGACGAGGAGGGCGCACGGCATCCCCTCACCTCGCAGGACGTCAACGACTACATCCGGCAGGCGGCCGGCGAGGACTTCACATCCAAGGATTTCCGCACCTGGGCGGGCACCGTACGCGCCCTCGACCAGTTCGCCGCGACGGAGCTTCCGGCGACCAAAGCCGAACAGGCGCGCGTGGCCAACGCCATCATCGATGAGGTGGCCGCCCGCCTCGGCAACACCCGCGCCGTCTGCCGGCGCTGCTACATCCATCCGCAGGTCTTCGCTGCGTGGACGGAAGGCACTCTCGCCGAGGAGCTGGCGCAGGTGCGTTCGCGCGGGTCGCCGCATCTCGATGCTTCGGAGGCGCGCACCAAAGCCTGGCTCGCCCTGCACGAGGCCTGACGCGCGCTCGGCTGGAACCTCCCAGCTGCCTGATGCGTCTTGCATTTGCCCGCCCACGAGATGCGAGAACCGGAAACGGCGCACGATGCTTGAAACCTTCGGCATGGATACCGCTTTCGGCCCCCTGAGCCTTCACATGCTCCAGCACGTCGTGGTGATGAACCTCATCGTGCCGGCGGCCGTGTTCGGCCTGTCGCTGCGCGGCCCCTCGTGGCTATGGAAATCCTGGCCGTTGGCGACGGCCTGCCAGCTCGCGCTGCTCTGGATCTGGCACGCCCCGCCTGCCCTCGCATTCGCCATGTCGCAGCCGGCGGCAATGATTGCGATGCACTTCAGCCTCGCGCTCGCGGCCCTCTGGTTCTGGATGTCGATCGCTTCGGCTCCGCCGACCGGACGCTGGCGCGCCATCTTCGCCCTCATCGTCACGGGCAAGCTCTTCTGCCTGCTTGGCGCGCTGCTGGTCTTCGCGCCGCGCCAACTCTTCGACATGGCAGGACACGCCCATCACATGGCCGCGGACGGGCTCGCGGATCAACAACTCGCCGGCCTCATCATGCTCACCGCCTGCCCGTTGAGCTATGTTTTCATCGGGATCGTCATCTCCACCCGCTGGTTCCTGTCGCTCGAACGCGAGGCGCAGAATGGGTGATGACGAACGAACCACCAATGATCGCAGCGGCTACGTGCGGCGGCTGGGCGAGGCGGTGCTGGTGGTGCTGGGCGTGCTGCTATTGGGCGGCACGCTCTTCATCTGGTCGGGCGTCTACAATATCGGGGCCAGCCGCGACCACTGGGGGATCGTCACCTGGGTCATCGCTCAGTTGCGCGACCAGTCGATCAGCGCCACAGCCCAAGGCGTCGCCGTGCCGGACCTTTCCGATCCGGGCCTCGCCGCGCTCGGCGCCGAGCACTACCGCACCGGGTGCGCCGCCTGTCACGGCGTGCCCGGCGAACCGCTCAACCCGGTCTACGCCAACATGCTGCCGTCACCGCCGGATCTCTATCACGCGGCCAGCGACTACGACGCGGGCGAGCTGTTCACCATCGTTCACCACGGCCTCAAGTACACGGGCATGCCGGCCTGGCCGGCAATCGAGCGGGCCGACGAGGTCTGGCCCGTCGTCGCCTTCCTGCTGCAAGTGCATCGCGAGGGCACGCAGGTCTACGACGCGACGCTGGCCGAGCGACAAGAGGACCAGCCCGGCACCGGCCGCGTCGCTCTCGAGAACTGCGTGCGCTGCCACGGCGACGGCGAGACGGGTCTCATCGACGACCTCGTGCCCCGGCTCGAGGGCCAATCGGCGGACTATCTGGCGCGCTCGCTCACGGAATATCGCGAGGGTATGCGGCCGAGCGGCATGATGCAGCCCATCGCCCACGCGATGAGCGATGCGGAGATCAACGAGCTTGCCGAATACTATGCCGAACTTCCGGCTGCTGCGCCCCAGGGCGATGCTTCGGCGGACGCGCTGGAGGCCGGCCGGCAGATCTTCGAGACCGGCGTGCCGGCGGCGGGCGTTCCGGGCTGCGCGTCGTGTCACATGGGCGCCAATCCGCAGTTCCCGCGTCTTCATGGCCAGCCGGCGGCCTATCTCATGGGCCAGCTCCAGCTCTGGCGCAACGGTATTCGCGACACTACGGGGTATGGCGCCATCATGGCGTCCGTCGGCTCGCGCCTCAGCGAGGAGCAGGCGGAGGCCGTGAGCCTCTACCTCTCGACGCTGCCCCTGCCGCGAACGAACGAGGAGGCGCTGCAATGAGGCGCCGGCTCCACTTGCTTCTCGCCCTCCCCGTCCTTTCGGGCTGTACCGGCAGCCAGTCCGCCTTCATGCCGCAGGGGGCCGAGGCGGAGCGGGTCGATACGCTCTTCTGGGTGATGACCATCGGCGGGGGCATCATCTTTGCCGGCGTGATCGTCCTCACGGCCACAGCCATGCTCGGCGGGGCGCGGGTGCGGCAAGCTCTTTCCAGCGAACGATTCATCACCGGGGCGGGCGTCGCCTTCCCATCCGTCGTGCTGACGGTGCTGCTCGTCTACGGTCTTCTCGTCCTCGGGGCGGGCGCGAGAAATCCGACGGCGAGCGATGGCCTGCGCATCGCCGTCAGCGGCGAGCTCTGGTGGTGGCGGGTGACCTATACCGACGAGAACGGCAATACCTTCGATACCGCCAACGAACTGCATCTGCCGGTCGGCGAGCCGGTCGCCGTCGAACTGACCTCCGCCGACGTCATCCACAGCTTCTGGGCGCCGAGCCTTGCCGGCAAGCTCGACATGATCCCCGGTCGCACCAACACGCTGACCCTGACCGCGACGCAGCCCGGCGTCACGCGCGGACAGTGCGCCGAATACTGCGGCGGCGCGCATGCCTTCATGTCGTTCCATGTCGTCGCGCAGCCGCGCGAGGAGTTCGACGCCTGGATGCGCCAGGAGGCGGGACCCGCCATGCCGCCCGAAGGCGAGGCGGCCGAGCGCGGCGCGGCGCTCTTCCTTTCGGCCGGGTGCGGAGCATGCCATGCGGTGCGGGGCACCGAGGCGACCGGGAGCATCGGCCCGGATCTCACCCATATCGGCGCGCGCCGCTCGATCGGCGCCGGCATGCTGCCCAACGATGCGACGTCCATGCGTCAGTGGATCGTCGACAACCAGCACATCAAACCCGAGAACAAGATGCCCGCCTACGAGATCTTCACCGAGGCCGAGCTCGACGATCTTTCCGCCTATCTCGAGGGGCTGAAATGAGCGAAACGCCCCGCAACGACGACCTCCCCAACAGCCTGCCGCGTCCCGAAGGCGAACTCGAGGCGCTGGAGCGCGCCTGGAGGATGCCCAAGGGCATCCGCATCCTCACCGAGATCAACAACAATTTCGTCGGTCCGCTCTATATTGCGGCCGCCTTCCTCTTCTTCGTGCTGGCGGGAATCCTCGCGCTGCTGATGCGCACGCAGTTGGCCTTCGGCGGCAACGATTTCATCGGCCAGGACCTCTACAACCAGCTCTTCACCGTGCACGGCACGACGATGATGTTCCTCTTCGCGGTGCCGGTGGTCGAGGCGCTGGGCGTGATGATGCTGCCGCAGATCATGGCCTCGCGAGACCTGCCCTATCCGCGCCTCAGCGCCTTCGCCATCTGGGCCTATATCATTGGCGGGCTCGTCTTCTTCTCGACGATCTTCTACGACCTGGCGCCCAAGGGCGGCTGGTTCATGTACCCGCCGCTGACGCTGACCGAGTACTCGCCGGGCGACAATACCGATTTCTGGCTATTGGGCATCGGCTTCATCGAAATCTCGGCGATCGCGGGGGCGATCGAGATCATCGTCGGCGTGCTGCGCACCCGCCCGCCCGGCATGACGCTGGCGCGGATGCCGATCTTTGCCTGGGGCATGCTGATCTTTGCCTCGATGATCGTCTTCGCCTTTCCGGCGGTGATCCTGGCCACCATGCTCCTCGAGATCGAGCGCGCCTTCGGCTGGCCGTTCTTTACCGCCGAGCTCGGCGGCGACGCTCTGCTCTGGCAGCACCTCTTCTGGTTCTTCGGGCATCCGGAGGTCTATATCATCTTCCTGCCGGCGGCGGGGCTGGTCTCGATGATGATCCCGACCATGGCGCAGACACCTCTCGTCGGCTACCGGCTGATCGTCGTGGCGCTCATATCCACGGGCTTCTTCAGCTTCGGGCTGTGGGTGCACCACATGTTCGCCACGGGCATTCCGGCCTTGAGCCTCGCCTTCTTCTCGGCGGCGAGCATGGCGGTCGCCATTCCATCGGGCATCCAGGTGTTCTCGTGGATCGCGACCATCGCCGCCGGCCGCCAGCGGCTGCGGATGAGCGTGCCCTCGCACTTCATCCTCGGCTTCCTGTTCATCTTCACGCTTGGCGGATTGACCGGGGTAATGGTGGCCGTGGTGCCGTTCGATTTCCAGGCGCACGACAGCTATTTCATCGTGGCCCATCTCCACTACGTGCTGGTCGGCGGCATGGTCTTTCCGCTCTTTGCCACGTTCTACTACTGGGCGCCCGTCATCAACCGCAAGATGCTTTCCGAAACGCTCGGCAAATGGGCGTTCTTGCTGATGTTCATCGGCTTCAACGTCACCTTCTTTCCCATGCACATCACCGGGCTTGCGGGTATGCCACGGCGGGTGTGGACGTATCCCGGCAATATGGGCTGGGACATCCTCAATACCATATCGACCATCGGCGCGTTCACGTTCGCGGCCGGCGTCCTCGTCTTCATCATCGACATCGCCCTGAACTTCCGCTTCGGCATGAAAGGGCCGCGTAACCCCTGGAACGCGGGCACGCTCGAATTCCTGCCCAACGACACCTATTCGGTGCGCAGCATCCCGCGCATCACCAGCCGCGATCCGATCTGGGACAATCCTTCCCTGCCCGAGGAAGTCGAGCAGGGCCGCCACTACCTGCCCGGCACCGCTACCGGTGGACGCGAGACCCTCGTCACCTCACCGATCGAGGCCGAGCCGCAGTACATCATGCAGATGCCCGAGCCCAGCTGGACTCACGTCTCGGCGGCCGTCTTCACCGCCGCCTGCTTCCTGCTGCTTGCCATCAAGCAGGTCGAGCTCTCGCTCGCCTGCGCCATCGTCGCGGTCGCCTCCCTGATCGCCTGGGGCTGGCAGCTCGACAAGCCGAGCAAGGGTATGGTCGACATCGGCGGGGGCATCCGGGTGCCGACCTACGCATCCGGTCCGCAATCGCACAGTTGGTGGGCGATGGTGGTGCTGATGCTGGTCGCGGCGGCGCTCTATGCCTCCTATTTCTTCTCCTACCTCTACCTCTGGACCGTCTCGCCGCAGGTCTGGCCGCCGGGCAGCTCGCCCGAGCCGCCGCCCTTCCTCTATCCTCTCGGCTCGGCCGTGCTGATGGTGGGCGGCAGCGCGGCAATCCACTGGGCCGGCAAACGCCTGCCGGAAGAAGACGCCCGCTCCTTCACGGCGCCGGCCGTTCTGGTCCTGGCAGCTCTCCTGCTCACCGGCGCGCTGGCGATCGAGGTCTACGGGCATATCGGGACGGGTCTTTCTCCGACGGCCTCGTCCTATGGCGCGCTCGTCTACATGAACGCCTTCCTCGTTGCCGAGACGGTGGCCGCGACGGTCGTGCTTTGTCTTTTCGCCGCGGCGCGGCAGGTGCGTGGACATGTCGACGCAGTGCGGCGCGCCAACTTCGACAACGCGGCGCTGTTCTACTACTACACCAGCGCCCAGGCCCTGTTCGGCCTGGTGCTGATCCATGGTTTTCCTAGATTGATCGGGTGAGGATATGGCAAAAGGCTCACCGAGCCGGCAGGCGATCGGCACCCTCGTCTTTCTCTGCGCGGGGCCCCTGCTTTGGGCGGCGCAGCTCACGCTGATCTACGGACCGCAATCCTCGCTCTGCGCCTATGGCGTGGGTACGAGCGAGGGCGGGAGCAACCCGCTGGTCGCCGGTCTCGTCCTCATCGTCTCGGCCGCCTGCATGGGGCTTGCCGCCGCCGCGCTGCTCAAGCCCGGTTCCGCCTACGAACTCGCGACGGGCGTGCGCCCTTCGGGCGAAACCTGGCCGTTCCTCGTCTGGGTCATGCGGGCGCTCGCAGCCCTCTCGCTGCTGGCCATGCTCTATGCCGGGCTCGGCGCACTGCTGCTGCCGGCCTGCGCGCAACTGCGCTGATCCGCTGAAGGGGACCCCAACGAATCGGATGCGAGGTCCCCTCAGCCGCCCGATCTCAGTGCGTCCGGGCGTTGGGCTGCGAGATGCCCGAAAGCGCCGTCTCGGCCGCATCGGCAGAGAGCGCGTCTATCGCCATGTCGCCGAGCGAGACGACGCCGACGAGGCGCTTTTCGCGATTGACGACCGGCAGGCGGCGCACCTGGATCTCGCCCATGTTGCGCGCCACGTGCTCGACGTCTTCGTCCTCGAAGCAGTATTTGACCTCCCGGCTCATGACCTGGGAGACGGGCGTTTCCGGCCCCAGCCCTTCGGCGAGAGCCCGCAGAGCCATGTCCCTGTCGGTGATGGTGCCGACCAGCCGATCATTGTCCTCGACCGGCAGGAACCCCGCATCGATCGTGCCCATCAGGCGCGCCGCATCCTGAAGGCTGTGTTGGGGGGTCACGGTGCGCACCTCGCGCGTCATGATCTCGTTTATGCGCATTTGTCTGTCCTCCACATGCTGTTGGCCCGGATACAACCCGCGACAGGTATCGCTCGTTCCGGCGGCGCAGGTTTCCCGTCCACACAGGAGCGTTTGCCGGCCGGCTGCGTTCTTCCCCGAACAGCAGGAGGAAACCATGCAGACATCGGCGAGCGACGAGCAGATCAGACTGCGGGCCTATCAAATCTGGGAGGCGGAGGGCCGCCCCGAGGGACGCGACGAAGAGCATTGGCACCAGGCCAGCGACGAGGTCAGCCACTCGCGCGACGACGCTGCCGATCGTGACCTCGACAGCGATCCGGGCATCGGCCAGTCGCCGGGCCTGGATAGAGACGCCAGCGCGATGGCGGGGGAGAACACCGCCGAAGGCGACGTGATGAACGACGCCACCCGCGCCGGCGGCGTCGATCCGAGCCAGCGGGGCCGCACCAACAAGTAACGGCCAACCCTTCCAACACAAAGGCGCCGGAGACCCGAAGGCCTCCGGCGCCTTTGTGCTTCCCGGCCCCGGCTCGATCAGGCCGCCTTGAGATTGACCGAGGATTCTGCGATCTGCGTTAGCTTCTGGTCAGTCTGGATCTCTTCGCTGAGCGTCGCGTCGAGCAGGCGAACGGCCTCGGCCATCCCGAGCTCCTGCGCCCAGGTCTTGAGAGCGCCGTAGCGGGCGATCTCATAGTGCTCGACCGCCTGGGCAGCCGAAATCAGGCCCGCGTCTAGCGCGGCCGAGCCCTTGAACTCGTCCATGATGGTCTTGCCTTCATCGACGATGCCCAGAATGGCGTCGCACGTCTTGCCGCGCGCCCGCTTGCCGAGGAGCTCGAAGACCTGCTCGAGCCGCTCGATATGACCCTCGGTCTGCTCGAGGTGCTGCTCGAAGCCCTTGCGCAGCTCCTCGGATTGCGCGGCCTTGGCCATTTTCGGCAGCGCCTTGGTGATCTGGCGCTCTGCATAGTAGATGTCGCGGAGCGTATCCTCGAAGAGATCTTCGAGCTTCTTGTCGCCGGCCATTTGATAGTCCTCACAGCTTCTGATGGATGGTGCACTGGCAAACGAACGTCGCCGCGGCGTGTTCCAGAACGAAGCCGGCAAGGTCCGCAACTTGATGCGGGTAAAGAGATGCGGCCTCGCGAAGGAGAGCGGGGAACCAATCCCCCGCCACCCCACCTAACCCAGGTTAAATCGCCGCCCGCGCGCTTTTGCGCGAAGGCCTCAACCTTTGTCGCGGTGCAACGTTCAAGCTGAGAGCCCACCACTCATCGGACCGCGTCGTGACCGACCGCAATCTCGTCAGCATCAGGCCATTTCTGGCCAATCTCGCAGGCCTCGTCCGCATGAGCGAGGAGGAGCTGACCAACCTGATGCACCTCGTCAAGGCCCTCAACCGGCACGCGGCCCACCAGCATATCCTCGAAGAGGACGCGCCATCGGACAGGATCGTCGTCCTGATCCAGGGCTCGGCTTGCCGCTTCCGGCGCCTGCCCAACGGACGCCGCCAGATCACCGCATTCCTCGTGCCGGGCGACATCTGCGACTATCGCTTCCTCTCCTCGGGCCCCGTCGGGCAGAGCACCGCCGCGCTCTCGCCCGTCGCGGTCGCGCGCATTCCCGTCGAGGCGTTCGTCGCCGCCAGCGAGACCTATCCGGTCTTCATGCGCGCCATGCTCTCGGCGAGCGCGATCGACGACGCCATCATGCGCGAGTGGATGATCAGCCTCGGCCAGCGCAACGCCCTGGAGCGCGTGGCGTACCTTCTGTGCGAATTGGAGCTGCGCATGCGCCGCGTGGGACTGGCCGAAGAGGGCAGCTTCCCCTTCGCCGCCACCCAGGCCGATCTCGGGGACGCGCTCGGGCTCTCCTCGGTGCACGTCAACCGGACCCTGCAGGAACTGCGGCGCAGGCATTTGGTTGGCATGAGCAGGGGAATCGTCACGCTACACGACGTCGACAGCCTCGCGAGCCTTGCGCTCTTCGAGCCGCACAGCCTCGGCTACGACCGGGCCGGCCGCACCGCCATGGCTATGCATTGATCCCGTCGCGCAGCACCCTCGCCACCAACCGCCCCATGCGCAGGTCGAGCGAGGGCGGGGCGGCGTGGAGCGGAAATGTCGCCGGCGCACGCGCGACGCCGGCATCCTGCCGACGCACGAGCCGGCGAACCTCTTCAATCACATCCTCGGTGGAGAGGGGTTTGAGCATGCGCGGCGCGCTGCCGAACTCGGCGGGTATATCGCGCTCGGGACCTGTGGTGAAAAGCATCGGGACGTTGAGTTCGCGCAGGCGTCTTGCAAGTTCGAACACGGCGCTTGCGTGCGATCTGACGTCCAGGACCGCCCCGTCGACGCCGCGCCGGCCGAGCAGGAGACTATAGGCATAATATGCCGTCGGAGCCGGCCCGAGGACGGTCGCCCCGTTCTCGCGCAGGTCCCGGCAAAGGTCCTCCGCCAGCGCCCGGTCGTCTTCCACGACGAGCACCCTGCTGCCGCTGAGAGCGGCGTTGCCTATCTCTGTCATTGTTCGACTCCCGCGCGGCAGCGGAGCCGCAAATCCCGGCTTCAGTCACGCATCGGAAAACGGCTGGACGCCCGGCAGCGTTCCGTCCGGCGCACGAATTCGTCGCGGCACGACCCACCGGTTCGGGCTCAGGGGAACGGTTACCGGATGCGTTCGTTTGCGAATTAGAACAAGGGAGCTCCACGCATGACGGAAACACGCCATCAAGACCGCCGCAGACATGGATTCGGATACTGGGCGGTCATGCTGCTCGCCGTGATCATCGCGATCTTCGGCGCCCTGATCGCAGGCGGGGGAGCATGGCTCGCGGCTCTGGGCGGGTCCTGGTACTACGTTTTGGCGGGCATCGGTCTGCTGGCGACGGCCTTCTTTCTTTTCCAACGCTCGATGCTGGCCGTCTGGGTCTATCTGGTGACGTTCGTCGGCACCGTGCTCTGGGCGCTCTGGGAAGCGGGCTTCGACGGCTGGGCGCAGGTGCCACGGCTCGTCGCGCCCACCGTGATGCTGGTGCTGGTGCTCCTCACCCTGCCGGTGCTGCGCAAGCATCGCACCTGGCGGCGCGAGGCGGTAGCTGCCGGAGCAGTCGTCGCCTTCGGCCTCGTTGCGTCGGCCGCCATGCTCTTCGGCCAAACCGAACATCGCCTGAGCGCGCAGGAAACCACGCCAGCCCCGGAGACGCCGGCGACCGAAGCGCCGGCTCCAGCTCCGGAAACGCTAACCCAACCTCCGGCGGAAACCGAACTTCCCCCCTTGCCCGAAGCACCTGCCCCTGCCGAAGCGCAAGCCGCCGCAATGACCGCAACCGGCATCGCGGCGCGGGGTGCGTTGCCGGTCCTGCCAGTCGGAGCCGACTGGCCGGCCTATGGCGGCGACTATCATGCCAACCGCTTTTCCTCGCTCAACCAGATCACCCCGGAGAACGTCGGCCAGCTCGAGCGCATCTGGGAATACCGGAAAGGCGACATGCCGACCGAGGCGGCGCGAGGCGCATATTCGCCCGAGAACACGCCGCTCAAGATCGGCAACGATCTCTTCCTGTGCTCGGCCATGGGCATCGCCATCGCCGTCGATGCGGCGACCGGGCTCGAGGAGTGGCGCCATGACCCCGAAGTCTCGGAGGACGCCATCCCCTATGGCGCGACCTGCCGGGGCGTCGCCTATTTCGAGGTGCCCGATGCCGCGCCCGACGAGCTTTGCGCCCGGCGCGTGCTCTGGGGCACGCTCGATGCGCGCCTGATCGCGGTCGATGCGGTGACGGGCCAGCTCTGCACGGAGTTCGGGATCAACGGCGAGGTGAACCTGGAGGACGGCATCGGCGATACGGTGCCGGGCTGGTATTCGATCACCTCCCCGCCCACCATCGTCCACGGCGTCGCCGTGATGGGCGCGCAGGTGCGCGACGGCCAGGCGGAGGACGCGCCCTCGGGCGTCGTGCGCGGCTATGACGCCGTCACCGGCGAGCTCGCCTGGGCCTGGGACCTCGGCAACCCCGACAATCGCGCCGCCCCGGCCGAGGGCGAGGTCTACACCCGCGGCACGCCCAACATGTGGACGATCGCGGCGGCCGACGAAGAGCTGGGCCTCGTCTACCTGCCGCTCGGCAATTCGTCCGTCGACTACTACGGCAGCAATCGCAGCGACCTCGAGAACGAGTACGCGACCTCCCTGGTCGCGGTCGATGCGGCCACCGGCGATGACGTCTGGCATTTCCAGACGGTCTACAACGATGTGTGGGACTACGACCTCGGCTCGCAGCCGAGCCTCGTAGACTTCCCCGCCGAGGACGGCACGGTGCCGGCCATCATCCTCTCTTCCAAGCAAGGGGACATCTATATCCTCGACCGGCGCACCGGCGAGTCGCTGTTCCCCGTCGAGGAGCGGGAAGTGCCGACGAACATGGGCGTCGAGCAGGATTATCTCTCGCCCGTCCAGCCGTTCTCGGCCTACCACACCCTGCTTTTCCCCGATCTCGACGAGAAGCATATGTGGGGCATGACGCCGATCGACCAGCTCTGGTGCCGCATCCAGTTCCACCTGGCCAACTACCAGGGCGTCTATACCCCGCCGACGTCCGATGCCCATTGGATCCAGTATCCCGGCTACAATGGCGGGCAGGACTGGGGCTCGATGGCCGTCGACGTGGAGCGCGGCATCCTCATCGCCAACTACAACGACATGCCCAACCACAACCGCCTCGTCCCCCGCGAGGAGGCGCCGAACGCACGGGCGATCTTCGAGCCGGAATACGATGCCGAGGCCGACGAGCCCGGGCCGCAGCTCGGCTCGCCCTACGCCATCGAGGTCAATGCCGGCTGGCGGGAGGACTGGACGGGCCTGCTTTGCAAGCAGCCACCCTATGGCGGCATCCGCGCCATCGACCTGGCCACGGGCGAGACCCTCTGGGACAAGCCCCTCGGGACGGCGCGGTCGAACGGCCCGTTCGGCCTGCCGACTTTCCTGCCGTTCGATATCGGCACACCCAACAACGGCGGGCCTCTGGTCACCGCCGGCGGGCTGATCTTCATCGCCGCGGCAACCGACAACCTCATCCGGGCCATCGACATCGAAACCGGAGATGTGGTCTGGAGCGAAGTGCTGCCGGCGGGCGGGCAGACGACGCCCATCAGCTACGAGGTCGACGGGCGACAGTTCATCGCCATCGCTCCGGGCGGGCACCACTTCATGGAAACGCCCATCGGCGACCAGGTGATCGCCTGGGCTCTGCCCGGGACGGAATGAAGGCCCTTGCCGTTGCGCCCCGGCGGCGAACCTTTCGGGGGCTGGACAGTTGATTGCGTAGAGCCGGGCCCTGGGCCCGGCGGCGCCAATCATCGTGCAAGAGAGACGTGCCTTGTATCAGCTCAACCTCTACATTCCGCCGGGCGAACCTCCCACGCCCGAACCTGAACCGCAGCCCGATCCGGACCCGAAGCCCGAGCCCGATCCGGCACCGCAGCGCGAGCCGGATCCAGACGTTCCTCCGCCTGAAGAACCCTTCCCCAATCCGGACGAGAACGAGCCTCCCAAATATGTGTGAGGTCGTGCAGCCGCTTGACCCAGGTTAGCGCCCATACCGGTTCTCTCCAAAGACACGACCCCGGCGTCATCGAGGACGCCGGGGTCGAGGAAATCGGGCTGCGGCGCGCCGCCAAATGCTTGCGGAAGCGGAGCTGATCGCACGCCTTGATTTCGTCAGGACTTCGATACGTGCTCTGGCTTGCCCTTGCGCTTGGACGAAGCCATCTCCTCGAGCTCCTTTTCGCTCATCGACTCGTACATCGATTTGGATGCGCCCTGGAGCTCGCTTTTCTTGGTGTCGCCGCGCTTGGCCGAAAGAGCCGCGCCAGCGGCCTTCTGCTGGGATTTCGATTTCGCCGGCATGAGCCTTCTCCTCTTGAAGTGCAGTCGGAAGAAAACGAACAACTCCCACCTCGGGTTCGTTCCGGCCTGCGGGACCCAAGCCGGAACCTTTACCGCGCGCCTCTGTTCCCCTTCAGACAGGAGAAGCCCATGGGCGATGTGATCAATCTGGCCGAAATCCGCGAGCGCAACATGATGCCGGATCCCGACTGCGTCACCGAGGACGCGCAGGGCATCCCGCTCTTTTGCTTCGCCATCGACTATTGGCATGGCGAGAGCTGCTTCACGCTCACCCTTTGGGCCTATTCCTGGGAAGATGCCGAGGCACGCCTCAAGGCCATCCGCTCGACCGGCGCCGTCGTCGGCAAGATCGTCTCGGTCACGCCTCTCTGAGCGCCGGCAGCGACGGCCGGCAGCATTCAGGCGTGGCCGCGCCTGATTGGCTTTCTATTGCAACGTTCAGCGGCAGGACCGGGCCGGCCTAACTTTCTCCGGGTCCAGTGGGGCCCGCGTGGAAACGCGCCTCCAGCACCTCGCGAGGGCCGTCTGCCGGGTATGCGGTGTCCGTCGCCAACCGCACCGCATAGAGATGCGAGTCATGGAAGGCGCTGGCGAGGATCTGGGTGGTTTCGAGAGCCGGATCCTTGCCGGCTGCCCTGGCCTCTCCATCCGCGGCAACGACCCGCGCATCCCCTGTCGAGCGCGCGCGCACGAGCACCTCGCCCTGGTCGGTGGTGCGGTCCCAATTGCTGTCGTCGGGCCGCGCGATGGGCAGGAGCCGGTAGATGGCGAGGGGCGCGGGATCGCGTACTTCGGCCTCGCGAATTTCCTCGTTCTCGGCCTCGCGCGCATCGCGGCCCAGGTCGTCCTGGTTGTCGTCGAGCTGACGACCCTTACGGAACTCGGGCGCGCCGTCCTCGGCTCGATAGGGCCGGTTCGGCTGGTCGCCGTTGGCGATGGTGGCCATGGAAACTCCCTCCGTCAGTTGCTGCCGACGACAAAGAACCAGATGTAGATGAGGGCGAATGCCAGCACGACGACGAGCGTCGATATGGTCAGCACACGCATGTTCATCTTGCGGTCGCTGCCCTGCCGGACTTGCCTGGTGTTCTTGTTGGGATCGTAGGTTTGCATGTCGCTGCCTCCAGTCGGTTCAATCCCGGCAGCGCGTCGAGGTTCCCGGAGCCGCGCGTCGGCGCCCGCTCAGGCGTCCCGCTCGTGCTCGATCCCCTCTGCCACCCGCAGCGTCTCGTCTTCCGACAGGTCCGTCTGGCTGATGTCGCCGATGGGTTCGGTCTCGCCGGGTTGCAGGCTCCCCTCGCCCTCGGCGCCCGTCTCCTCACCCTGCGCGAACGTCCCGTCCTCTTCCAGTTGGCGCCGCCAGATGCCGTAGGCGCGTTCGCGAACGTGGATGGTGAGGGCCTGATACCAGAACTCGTCGGAGCGGCCATCGGGCCGGCCGGCCTGCTCCCATAGGAAATAGGCGGTATCGCGCACGGCCTCCTCGAAGCCTTCGATGTGTTGCGGATCGTCGTAGTGGGGTGCCATCGGGTCGCCTCGTCCTTTCCAGGTGACCAATTCGCAAGCAGGGACACCGGTTGCAGGGGGTTGGCCACCCGCGCGGATCGCTGCGATCCCCGTCCGGGAAACCGGCTTAACCCAGGTTAAATTCCGAACTGTGACGGGCCGACGTGGTTTCAGAGCAAACCCGGAGATTTGCCATGACTGTCCGATACGAGATCGTCGAGCACGACGGTGGTTATGCCTACAAGGTCGGCGACGTTTTTTCCGAAACCTATCCGATCCATGATGCGGCGATGGAGGCTGCCGAGCAAGCGGCCGAACGGCAAAGAGCAGCCGGCCAGAGCGAAGCCATCCAGTATCAGGACGCGCAAGGCGACTGGCACGAAGAGGTTGCGCGCGGCAACGATCGTCCCGAGACCGAGGTCGAGGACGAGGACGATGCTTCGGGGCGCAAGAGCTAACGCCGACGTGTCTGCCCTGCCCCGTGCGGTTGCGCAGGACAGCCCTGGAGACCAGCCGATGCCCGACACCGAGAAGCCGAACATGGATATCGACAGACCCGAGGAGAAACCGTCCCTCGAGGATCTGGGCAGCGGCCCGGCCGAGCGCGCGGTATTCGGGCTCGACCCGCGCACGGGCGCCATCCGCATCGCGGTCTTCGTCGTCGCCTTTATCGTGCTCTTCGGATGGCTCTTCCATTCCCTGCTCAACGGCTAGCCCGCCGAAGCAACCAATCGAGAGTTAACGGGTTTTTACCACCGGGAGCCCCACTTCGCCTGTCCCCAACGGCTTGTCCCCGAGCCGGGGCTCCCGACCCTAAATCTAGCCGTCCATGAACTGCCGCCCGTTCAACGCTCCACGGGCGGCTTTCTTGTGCGCGGATAGAACCCGCTTCAAGGGCTTGCTTTTGCGGTAGCGGAGTGAAGTTCAAGCGGTGCCACGGGCGCGTATAGCGGCAACCTTCCCTCCTCTCCGCGTGGGCAGCTAGAGCTGGGTAAGCCTGGTAAAGGCGATCGCAAGCATCACTATCCCGCACACATGCAGTGTGCCCCGTTGGAAGAGCTGGCCGGCGCTCGCCGCCATCCTGACGCCTGAACGCGTCGGCCTGCTGCACGCTGCCGGCTACAGCGATCCCGGTCGCGCTCCGAACTACTGGAAGACCTATCCGACGGCCGAGTACGTCGACGCCGATATCGCGCGCGAGATACTGACCGTCCTGCGCGACGTCTATGGCTACGCGGCCGCACAACCGCTCGATATCACCGCGCAATAGCAGGCGTTGGCGCACTACGCGCCGTCAGACGCTGACGGATATGAAATCGGCAGGCCAGCCAAATAGGCCGAGCAATGTAGCAAAAGTGACATTCAATGTTGCTAACTCGACACCGCGACCGTGCTCCCTCCCCCTGCGGGATGCATGCAGTGCTAACCCGAGGCATCTTGAATGTTGAAATCCTTCATCCCCACCGCGCGCGCGGCGCAGCGGCCCATTTGGAAGAGCGTGCTCCTTTGCTCCATTGCCCTTTTGCCGATGCTCGGCAGCGCCGCCCGGGCCGAGGACGGAACGCTGCGTCTGATGTCGTTGAACATCTGGAACAAGTTCAAGCAGACCCCCGCCATCACCAGTGACTTCATGATCGGCGGCAACTGGGACGTGCTGATGTTCCAGGAAGCCAACAGCAGCCGCTATGTCTCCGACATTCCCGGCATTCTGCAGAACGCGGGCCTCGGCACCTATGGCGGCCACCTCATCGGCGACGTCGGCATCATCTCGCGGCTGCCCGGCACCTACGGCTCCTACACCACGCCGGGGCTCAACACGCAAGGGCGCTATGTCTCCTACACGATCGCCAATGCCGATGGCGGCCGTCCGACGACCCTGATCGGCACCGTCCACCTCGACTATGCCGACCAGGACACCAACCGGCTGCGGGAAGCGAAGGGCCTCGTCAATTGGGCGAAGGCGGCAACCAATCCGATCATCCTCAGCGGCGATTTCAACGCCGGCGACGTCTCGGAGCGTGGGCTGCATTCCAAGAGCCAGCAGGAGCTGCTGCTGCGCATCTACACCAAGAACCCCAACAACTCGTTCTACTACAACCTGCTCACCCAGTACGCTCAGGACAGGACGGCGCTCGACAAGTTCATCGCCGACTGGCGCGGACGGGGGAACGCGGCGATCGATGCGGCGCCGATCCCGACGAGCCTCTTTGCAGATGAAACCTACGCGGTCGCCGGCAACACGCCGCGGACCATGAACGTCTTCAAGAGGCAGTTCATGCTGATGCAGACTGAGGCCGAACGCGAGGGTTTCGCGCCGCACGAGCTCAACGACGGCAGCGCCACCTGGCCGTCCGCCGGCGAGGACGCCACCAACACCTGGGGCAGTTGGCACCGCGTCAAGATCGACCACTTCATGATCTCGCGCCCGTTCGGCAAGTGGTACACGATCGTCGATGATCCGAACGATCCCTATCTCGGGGTCATCAAGGACGTCTACGTGACCCGCCCCGACGGCAGCAGGACCCCGCTCTCCGACCACGAGCCGGTGGCCCACGAGTTCCGATGGATCGGCCCGAGGCTCGAGACCTATACCGAGACCATCGGCGGGGCGAACGTCAGTAGGACGCGCCTCGTCTGGGACGAGGACGCGACGACCTTCGCCGAAGAGGCCGGGGCCTTCTATCTGACGCGCAACAACATGCGCACCGACGTCTACCTGGGCCAAGTCGCGGACGAAAATGGCAATCCGATCCTCACGGGCCTCACGGACGCGGAGAAAAGGACCCTGCTCGATTGCACGAGCACCGATCCACGCTTCCAGCAAGCGATCCTCGACTATTGCATCGACGATCACAGCTTCATCGGCGAGACACTCGTCACCGACGGCGGCACCGTGATCGTCGAGGAAGATGCCGCGCTCGGCCTTTCCACCGCCCGGTTGCGCCTCGACGACGGCGGACTGCGCATCGTCGGCGCCAACATGTCGACGCTCGACCGCGATGTATCGCTGGAGGGCGCAGGCGGCTTCATCGACGTGGCCGGCATCGACTCCAACGTCGTTGCTTCCGGCGTGTTCAGCGGCGATGGCGGGTTCGAAAAGCGCGGCGAAGGCCAGCTCATCCTCACCGGAACCAGTACCTATACCGGCGCCACCGCGATCACCAACGGCCTGCTTTCCGTCAACGGTTCGATCGCAAGCTCGCAGCTCACCACCATCGCCGACGGCGGCACGTTGGGCGGCACGGGCACTGTCGGCAACCTCAGGGTCGCCAACGGCGGTACCCTCGCGCCAGGCAACTCGATCGGCACGCTCAAGGTCGATGGCGACCTCACCTTCGAGCAGGGCGCCACCTTCCGCGTCGAGGCCGATTCCGAAGGCAATACCGACAAGGTGGAGGTCAGCGGTTCGGCAACGCTCGCCGGTACCGTCGTCTCGGTGGCCGCGGGCGGCAGGTGGAAGGCGGACAACGGCTACGACATCCTCAGCGCCGCCGGCGGCATCAACGGTTCGTTCGACAGGATCGTGACCGACCTCTCCTTCCTTACCCCGACGCTCTCCTTGGAGGGCGGTAGGCTGGTCATGTCGCTCGACCGCAACGACACCGCGTTCGACGGCGTCGCCACCACCGCCAACCGGCGCTCGGTCGCCGCCGCCATCGACATGCTGGGCGCGGGCAATCCGATCTACGACGAGATCGTGCTGACCGACGCCGAAACGGCTGATGCCGCCTTCCGCGATCTCTCGGGCGACGTGCATGCCTCGGCGCTCGGCGGGTTCGTCGAGAACGCCATGGAGCTCAACAGCATCATCGGCAACCGCATGAGCGGCGTGGTGGACGGAAGCGTCAATACCGCCGCTGCCGGCGAAGGCGAGTTGTGGCTGAAGGCCTACGGCTCCTGGGGGCTGAGCGAAGCCGACGGGGTCTCGGGCGCCGAGCGGGCAACCGCCGGTACGCTGCTCGGCTATGATGTCGATATCGGACACGGCTGGCAGGCCGGTGTCTTCGGCGGCTTTGGCCAGTCGAGCATCGCGCTCGACGACATCGACGCCAAGATCGACGCCACCAGCTACCATGTCGGCGCCTATGCCAGCACCGAAGCCGGCCCCCTGGCCTTCTCGCTGGGCGGCGCCTATACCGCCAACAACGCCGACAGCCAGCGCCGCGTGACCTATGGCGATCTCGGCGAAACGCTGACCGCCGACTACACCGTCGACGTGCTGCAGGTGTTCGGCGAGGCGAGCTATCGCTTCGATACCGGGATCGGCACCCTGGCCCCGTTCCTGGGTCTCGCACATGTTCGCGCCTCCACCAACGGCTTCGTCGAGCAGGGCGGCAGCGCGGCCCTGCAGAGTTCGGGCGATGTGGTGGCGACTACCTTCGCCACGCTCGGGCTGCGCGTGGAACAGGAGCTGGCGCTGGAAGGCATCTCCGCGACCTTGCGCGGCGAGATCGGCTGGCGCCATGCCTTCGGCGACGTTGACCCGCAGGTCGACCTCGCCTTCGACGGCGGCGATGCCTTCCGGGTGGTCGGCGCGCCGGTCTCGGTGGACAGTGCGGTGCTGAGTGCGGCGGTCGATTTCAAGCTGGCGCCCCAATCCACCTTCTCGGTGGGTTATGGCGGCCAGCTCGGCATGGACGCCTCGAACCACGCCGTCTCCGCGGCGCTCAAAATCGGCTTCTAGCCATAAATCGGGAAAGGGGGCGGGCAAGCGCTCCCTTTCCATACTATAAGGGAGCGCCGCGCCTGAAGGGTGACGGCCTCCGGAGTCTGAATGACGGACAAAGACAAGACGACGCGTCAGTCGCAACTGCTATCGCGCCTCGAGGCGAACCGCTTCGTTTCGCTCGACGAGATCGCCACCACCTTCGCGGTGACCACGCAGACCGCCCGCCGCGATCTCATGGCGCTCGAGGCGAAGGGCCTGGTCCGGCGCCTGCACGGCGGGGCAACGCTCGCGACGCCGCCGATAGACTCACCCACCTATCGCCGCCGCCGGGTGGAAAACGCGGCCGGCAAGCGGCGCATCGGCGAGCGGATCGCCGAACTCCTCGCCGACGGCAGCTCGGCCTTCCTCGATACCGGCACGACCTGCGAGAGCGTGGCGCGCGCCCTCACCGTGCGCAGCAGCCTGCGCATCGTCACCTACGGCCTGCGCTCCGCCACCATTCTCAGCGAGGTCGAGAGCTTCAGCGTCGCCGTGCCGGGCGGCTTCGTGCGCCATGGCGATGCGGGCGTGTTCCGGCACGACGTGGTGGAGTTCATCAGCGCCTTCAAGTTCGACACCGCGATCATTTCGGTCAGCGGCATCGACGAGCAGGGCGACATGGGCGACGACGACCATGGCGAAGTGCAAGCGGTGCGGGCCGCCATGCGCCAATCGCGGCGGGTCATCCTTGCGGTCGATGGCAGCAAGTTCGGAAAACGGGCGCTCGTGCGGCTGGGATCGGTCGCCGAGGACATCGACCTCATAGTCACCGACACCTCACCGCCCCCCGCCCTCGCCGAACTGCTCGCCGCGGACGGGGTCGAACTGGAGCTGGTTTGAGCGCAGCTCAGGCAGAAAGCGGGCAACGAGGCCGACGCCCAGGTCGAGGACGACCATAGAGCGGGCATCGACAGGTTCTCCTTGTGTCAGGGGTTGAACAGGCGCCAGTTCCCTTCGGAGACGATCTCAGCAACGCCGCCGACGACCTTTATGGCCGTCTCATCGTCTATTGCGTATGTCGGGACCGGGATTCCGGACGCCCACTTTTCTATGTTGGCCAGCGCGGTGTCCGGCATTTCCGGGTGATCGAGGTGCGGATAGAGCGTGAAATCCACCAGGCCCAGCGCCCTGTCGGCGCCCTGCCCCATATCGGAGCCTTCGGGCACAAACTCCAGATCGAACTCCGCGTCGCAGTTGTATGGGGTCACCGCGATGCTTCCGGCGCTCACCCCAACGTAGACCGTTTCGGTCAACGACGGCAGGAGGTCTGCAAGGCCCGACTGTCGCATCCAGTACGTCAGATAGAGCACATCCCCACCCCAGACGAGCAGCGCGTCGGCCTCCCGGACCGCCGGAAGCCAATTTTCTTTCCGGATGGTCGGCAGCGCGGTGAGTTCCAGCACGCCCAGGGATTTCCAGCCCAGCTCGCACAAGGGGTTCGGTCCCCTGCCCTTGATCGCCTTCCAGGCCATCCCGGCTCCGCCGGGAAAAGGGTAGATGGCTGTCGGGATGAAGAGGGCGCTGGATTCGGCAATCGGCTTGCCAAGCAGATCGACGAGCGCGTCGGAGATGCTCTGATTGCTGATGCCCCCGGACGTCAGTAGAAACCTCATGAAACCCCTCCTGTCGATGAGCTCGGCTGCGTGCCTCACGCGCTCAACCCTCGCCGATCCGATTGCGTTATGCAATCGGTTTGAGCAGATCGACTGATTTATATCGCAACCGGTCCTTGCGTGAACGCGGCGGAACATGCCGGCATAGGCCATGCCACGAACGCGGAATGCGGCTTGCGCGTCGGGCGAAAGTCTGATCAATGGAGGCATCCACAGGGGTGCTCCGTGATGCCGGGGCTGAGATGGGGGTGGCAAGCCTTCGGACCCTAAAGCTGATCTGGGTAATACCAGCGGAGCGAGGCGGGCGATGTTTTCCAGCGCACAGTTTTCATTTTATTCCACGACCGGCGATTTCGTCGGGCTGATCCTCGATGCTCTCGGGACGCTTGATCCGCGTGGAGCAGGCGTTCCACGGTTTCGACCCATCACCGTCTCGGCCAATAGTCCCAGCCTGCGCTGAAGGCTGATCCATGTCGCCGTTCCCGACCTTTCGGCGCCGCATTGCGCGCGGTACGCCAGCCATGCTTGCTCTCGCGGGCCTGGTCCTCGCCTGGGAAGGCTACGTCCTGACGACGGGCATTTCGCCCACAATCCTTCCCGGGCCCTCGCGGGTCTTCTCCCAACTGCTCCAGCATCGCGAAGCGCTGCTGGAGCACGCTCTCGCCACGTTGCAGGCCACGTTTTTCGGTTTCGTCTGCTCGCTTACGGCAGCTTTCCTGATTTCGATCGTGGTGGACTTCTTCACCCCGCTGCGCCGCGCCCTTTTCCCCATACTCATCGTGTCGCAGACCATCCCGCTCGTCGCCATCGCACCGCTGGTGGTGCTCTGGTTCGGCTTCGGGCTGACGCCAAAGATCCTGCTGGTGGCGCTCGTAACCTTCTTTCCCATGCTGGTCGCCCTGGTGCAGGGCTACCGGGCTACGGACGGCGATATCGAGGCGCTTCTGGCATCCATGGGCGCGTCGCGGCTTCGCATCTTCGTGGCGGCGCGCCTTCCATCGGCGCTTCCCTACTTTTTCGCGGGACTGCGCATTTCCATCACCTATGCCGTGGTGGGCGCGATCTTTGCCGAATATGCAGGCTCCGCCCGGGGCCTCGGCATCTACATCCTCAACGCCAAGAACAACTTCCGGCCCGACCTGGTGCTCGCCGCCGTCATCGTCAGTTCCACGCTGACGCTCATCCTCTTCGGCCTCGCCGTGCTGGTGCAACAGGTGGCCACGCCATGGACACGTGCGGCCGAGGGATCGAAGCCATGACGGCGCCGCTCCTGCGCATTGCCGGCCTGCGCAAGCGTTTCGGCCAGATCGATGTCCTGGAGGATGTCGACCTCGAGGTCGGCCAGGGCGAGTTCGTTTCCATCCTGGGGCCTTCGGGCGCGGGCAAGTCGACGATCCTGCAGATCCTGACGGGGGCGCAGGAAGCGGACGCCGGAAGGATCCTCTTCGACGGAACGCCGCTCTCCTCCGCCCGGCGACCTTTCGCCTTCATGCCGCAACGCGACGCGCTCATGCCCTGGCGGCGCGTGATCGACAACACCACGCTCGGCCTCGAAATCGAGGGCGTCGGCCGGCAGCAGGCGCGAGCGCGCGTCGCGCCGCTCTTCGCCGAGTTCGGCCTTTCCGGCTTCGAACGGCACTATCCGGCCCAGCTTTCCGGTGGCATGCGCCAGCGCGCGGCGCTGCTGCGCACCGTCGTACAGAACCGGCCGATGCTCCTGCTCGACGAGCCGTTCGGCGCCCTCGACGCCCTGACACGGGCGCGGATGCAGCACTGGCTCGAGGCCATGCGGGAGCACCATGGCTGGACGGTCCTGCTGATCACGCATGACGTGCGCGAGGCGGTCCTGCTGTCCGACCGCATCTATGTGCTCTCGCCTCGCCCGGCCCGTGTCGTGCGCGAATTCACGGTGCCCCTGCCACGTCCGCGCCGGCACGCAACCCTGCCCGAGGGCGCGGCCATCGAATCCGAAATCCTTCGCTACCTGCTCAACACCGAGGAATCGTCATGCCCTGTCCCCGCCTGATCACGGCCGCCATCCTCGCTGGCCTGGCCGCCACACCGTCCGTCATGGCGCAGGAAACGCCGGTTACCGTGGCCCTCGACTGGACGCCCAACACCAATCACATCGGCCTTTTCGTCGCCGAAGCCAAAGGCCTCTATGACGCGGCGGGGCTGGATGTGGAAATCCTGCCCTATACCGACACCTCGGCTGGAACGCTGGTCGCCAACCAGGTGGCCGATTTCGGCATTCTCGGCGCGATCGGCCTCTTTACACAGCGCACCGCCGGGGCCGACCTGGTTGCCACCTACGCGCTGGTGCAGACCGAAACGGGACGCCTGGTGTTCGACGGAAGCCGAACCGATATCCAAACCCCCAAAGACCTGGACGGCATGACCTATGCCGGCTTCGGCAGCGACTGGGAAACGGCGCTGATCGGCACCATCATCCGCCATGACGGCGGCGCCGGCGATTTCGAGACCGTCACCCTCGGCACTTCGGCCTATGAAGCGCTGGCCAATGGCGCGGTGGACTTCACGCTCGAGGTCTATACATGGGAAGGCGTGCGCGCCGAACTCGATGGCCGGGGGCAGCGGGCCTTTCGCTATGCCGATTTCGGCGTGCCCGACCAACACACCAATTTCATCGGGTCGAGCCAGGCCTACCTCGATGCGAACGAGCAAACCGCGGCCGCCTTCATTGCCGCGACCCGCGACGGCTACGCCTATGCGCTCGCCCATCCCGATGAAGCGGCCGATATCCTCGTCGAGGCCAACAGCGACGCCCTGACCGATCGCGCCTTCGTGCGGGCCTCCCTGCAGGCGCTGATCGACGGAAACTATCTCGCCACTGCCGACGGCGCCGTCGGCACAATCGACCCCGCCAAGATCGACGCGATGGGCACCTATCTTTTCGAGGCCGGCATCCTGCGCGACGGCGATGGCGAGGTGGTGAGCGAGAAGCCGGATTTCTCCGCCTATTACACCAACGCGTTTCTGGTCGAGGCCAAGTGAGCCGGAAAAGACGCCTGCACCTCAACGCCGTGATCTTCGGGCTCGGCAGCCACGAAGCCGGGTGGCGGATGCCGGAGAGCAATCCCCTGGCCTCCACCGACCTCGCCTATTGGATCGACATCGCCCGCCGCGCCGAGGCCGGCGGGTTCGACGCGCTGTTCCTTGGTGATGTCCTGGCGTTGCAACAGGGGCATGACCGGCATCTGAGCGACGCCATGGATCCCCTCGTCATCCTCTCGGCCCTGGCGGCGGTGACCGAAAAGATCGGGCTGATCGGCACGGCATCGACCAGCTTCGACCACCCGTTTCACCTGGCGCGCCGCTTCGCCTCGCTCGATCACATCAGCAAGGGTCGCGCCGGCTGGAACATCGTCACCTCCTCCAACGATCGCGAAGCGCACAATTTCGGGCTCGAGGCCATGCCCGAGCATGACGAACGCTATCGCCGCGCCGTCGACGTGACGCAAGCCGCCATCGGCCTCTGGGACACCTGGGACGCGGATGCGCGAGTGGCCGACAAGACGCAAGGGCGCTATCTCGATCCGGGCAAAGTGCGGCGTCTCGATCATAACGGTCCGCATGTGCGAAGCGCCGGGCCGCTCAACGTGCCGCGCTCCCCACAGGGCCGCCCGATCCTTGCCCAGGCCGGCGCCTCGGAGGCCGGGCGCGACTTCGCGGCGCGCTACGCCGACATCGTCTTTACCGTGCAGGCCGCGCTGCCCGAGGCAAAGGTCTTCTACAAGGACATGAAGAGGCGCGCCGCCGCCCATGGCCGCGATCCGTCCAAGCTGCTGATCTTTCCGGGCATCGTCCCCATCGCGGCACAATCCAAGGCGGCCGCCGAGCTTCGGCTGGCCGAGATGAACAGCTTCGCCGTGCTCGATCACGTCCTGGCCAAGCTCGGCGCCTTCCTTGGCGCGAACCTCGAAGCAGCGGACCTTGACGCGCCCCTGCCGCAGAGCGTGGGCTCGGGCGCATCAAATCAGGCGAGCCAGAGCCGCGAGTCCGTGCTCGTCGGGATCGCGCGGCGCGACAATCCCACCCTGAGGCAATTGCTGATGCGGCTCGCCAGCGGTCGCGGTCACCTCCTGGCCGTCGGCACGGGCCCCGACATTGCCGCGACCATGCTCGAATGGTTCGAAAACGACGCGGCCGATGGCTTCAACGTCATGTGCCCGGTGATGCCGGCCGACCTCCAGAGCTTCATCGAGCTTGTCATGCCGGAGCTCGCAGATGCGGCTGCGTCCCGCCCCGCTCGAACCTTGAGAGAGCGGTACGGCCTCTAGTCGTTCACACGGCGGCAGCGATAGACTTGCCCTTGAAGTAGGCGCCGACCTGGTCTGCCGCGATGCTGGCGGCCCGGCGGGCAGTTTCCTGGGTGGCGCCGGCGAGGTGCGGGGACAGCGTGACGTTGGGCGCCCGACGGATTTTCGCTTCGGGCGGCAGCGGCTCGATGTCGAACACGTCGAATGCCGCCCCCATGAGCTTTCCAGCCCGCAGTGCGTCCGCCACCGCATTCATGTCGACCAGCCCGCCTCTGGCGGCATTGACCAGAATGCCGCCATCGGGAATCGCGGCCAGTTGCGCCGCCCCGATCATGTTGCGCGTCTCGGGGGTCAGGCGTGCATGGAGGCTGACGATCCTGGAGCCTGCCAGCAGGGCCTCCAGCGTGTCCACCCGTTCGGCAAAGCCATCTACACCGGGCGCGAAAGGATCGAACACTTTAACATGCGCGCCGAAACCATTGAATATCCGGGCGACATGCCGCCCCACTGCGCCATAGCCGACAATGCCCACCGGCGCGCCGTGCAGCTCGAAAGCAACTTCGGAATAGGAATAAAGGTCGCTGCGCCACTCTCCGGCGACCACGCTGTTGTGAATCTGAGGAATGCGGCGCAGGGCGGACAGGGTCAAGGCGACCGTGTGCTCGGCCGTGGCGATCGCATTGCGCCCTGGGGCCGACATTACCGACACCCCCTTGGCCTGAGCGGCTTCCAGGTTGACGTTGATGGGGCCGCCTCGCGTCACGCAGACCAGCCGCAAATCCGTCGCCCGGTCGAGGACGCGTCGCGTGATCGGCGCCATCTGGGTCACGCAAATCTCCACTCCTCCGATCAGGTCCAGCATTTCCTGCTCGACATCGGAGGCCTCGTCCACTTCGGCCACCGGACCGAAGGGGACGACCGGCCAGGGCAAGGTAAGCTCCACGAAGGAAACCGGCGCGTCGCCGATCCTGTCGAGGATGGCCGCCTTGAGGTGCTCGTTGAGCACGAAATGATCGCCAGCCAGCAAAATCCTAGTCATGAGAAAGCCCGTCCAGATATGTGGGAACGTTCAGATTGATGAGGCCTGTGCCCCTGTTGGAGATGTCGATCTCGGTCAACGTGCAATTGCCGAGCGCTGGAAAGGCCCACCGATATCGCCGCAAGGGGATGCCGAGCAGATCGCAAAGCAGCAGGCGGATCAGGGTCGAGTGCGCAACGACCAGCACTCTCTGTCCTTCATGGGATGCGGCGATCGCATCCAGCGCCGCGCGCCCGCGGGCGACCGCATCTCCGGGCGCTTCGGCACCCTCGAAGACGTTGTCGACCGGGTTTTCCAGATAGGCGGCCAACTCGGCCGGACGCTCCGCTTGCGCCTCCTTGCGGGTCTTGCCCTCGATCCAGCCGAAATCCACTTCGCGCAGGCGCTCGTCGAAAGTCGGGTGCAGTCCGGTCGCCTGTATTGCCGGCGCGGCGGTGGCGCGAACACGCTGCATGGGCGAGGCCCAAATGGCGTCGAGACCGCCTTTGGCGGCCCAGCGGCCCAATGCCTCGGCCTGTCGCTGCCCGCGTTCGGTCAAGCCGATTTCGGAGCGCCCCGCATATCGGTTCTCTGCGTGCCAGAGAGTTTCGGCATGTCGCGTAAGAATAAGCCGGGTCATCTGTTCATCTTGCCTTTTGCATGGGCTGCCAGCCGGGCCGGCAGCCAGCCGCGTTGTTCCAGCGCGGTCACGAGAGCGCCGTATCGATCGAGGCATTGCTGTCGCCGGGCGGCAACGGGCTCCACTACCCTGCCCCGCCGCACCATGCTCACCCCCGCCCGATGCAGCCCCATCTGCCCGGCGGCGGCGAGCACCGCCATGCCGAGCGCGGGTTCTGCCACGCTGGGCACGGTCAACTCACGCCCCAGCATATCGGCCCTGATCTGCGTCAGAAGGGGACTACGAACCGCGCCGCCACTCACCGCGATCTGCCCATGCGTCGGAAAGCCGAGTTGCTCGACATGGTCAAAGCACAGCCGCTCCATGGCCGCGATCCCGACGGCAAGCGCGTGATAGGTATCGACGGCATCGCCCTGCACCGCCGGGTCGAGAAAGAAGGCTTCGGCATCGGCGGCTGTGAAAGGAAAGCGTTCGCCCCTTTCGCTGGCCAGTGGATAAGCCGGCATCGGCAAGGGCCGCGTCGCCGCCGCCGCTTCCAGCGTATCCGGATCCTGACCGGGCAGCAGGCGGGCGATCGCCCCGGCGCCCGAGCTCGACGCGCCGCCCGGCAACCATTCGCCCAGGGGCGAGCGATGCGAATAGACGGCGCCACTTTCGTCCGCAATCAATTCGGCCGAGGTCCCCTTGAGGATGAGGGTGGTCCCCAGAACGCTGTTCCAGCTTCCGATCGTCACGGCGCCGCTGCCGAGCTGCGCCGCACAGCCATCGGTCATGCCGGCGAGGATGGGCGTGCCGGGGCGAAGCCCGCAATGGGCCGCGCTTTCCGCGCAAATTCGGCCGATCTCGGAGCCTGGGCGCACCAATTGCGGCAGGACGGCGGGATCGATATCCAGGGCGGCTACCAGCGCCTCATCCCAGTCCTCAGCAATCAGATCGCAGCCCGATTTGAGCGCGTTGCTGGTATCGGCGGCGGTCCTTCGCCCGGCCATGAGGCTGGTGATGTAATCGGCCTGATGAAAGACCAGCGCCCCGGGCGCCGCTTCGGCCATCAACCAGAGAATCTTGGGCAAGGCCCAGACCGGCTGCATGCGGCCATAGCCCATACGGCGCCACAGCGCCGCGCCTACGTCGTTGACCGTCTCCGCCAGCCCGGCGGCCCGTCGATCGTCATACATGATCCCCGACGTGAGGGGCCGAAGCTGCCGGTCTGCCAGCAGCACCGTTCCGGATGTACCGCAAACCGCGAGTCCTGCGACGCGATCTTGGTGCACACCGCTCATCGCCTGCCGGCAGGCCGCACCCACTGCGTTCCACCACTGGAGGGGATCCTGTTCGTGGCGACCATCCTGACGATAGCTTGCCAGCGGCGCCTGCCCGCTTCCCAGGATCGTTCCGTCACCCGCCGCGACCAGTGCGCGCACGCTCTGCGTTCCCATATCGATGCCGAGCCAGGCCATTTCCGCGCTCATCACCGGCCAACCTTGCGCCGCGAGGCTTCGCGCGCCGCCAGAAAATCCCCATAGAGCTCGTCGTAGTGCGCCTTTTGCGAGAGGTTCGGCTTCCAGACCCGCGCTGCATTCCGCCATTGCAGGGCAATCGCCAGTTCGTCCTCTCCATGGAGCGCAGCCAGCGACGAGATGGAGGCCCCACGCGCCGAGAGCTCCGAACTTTCCGGGCGATACACCTCCATTCCCGTGGCATCGGCCAGCAACTGGCACCAGCCATCGCTATTGGCGCCGCCGCCGCAGACGGCTATCCGCCGCCCGCCGCCCGATGCCCGCGCGCAGTCGAGCAAGGTCATGGTCAGCCCTTCCAGCACCGCGCGCATGAGATTTTCCGGAGCATGGTCCAGCGAGAGCTGCGCAAAGCCCCCTCTTACATGCGGGTCGACAAAGGGAGACCGCTCGCCGGCGGGCGACAGATAGGGGAGGAAAACGGCGCCGCGCGCGCCCGCATTCAGCGCGGCGACAACCGCGGCTTCCACGCCGGCAAACCCCAACGTCCGCGCTGCCCATGACAAGGTCTCCATGCCCGCCAGCGCCGGAAAGAAGCGCAAACGCGCGCCCGTGCGGCCCAGCGGCACGTCGGTGCCGCCGAAGGGGGGCGGCGTCCCATCGCACACCACGCTTCCGGTCAGGAATGTAGTGCCCAGAACCATGAGCATGTCGCCAGGCTCGACGCAGCCCGCTCCCAAAGCGGCCGCGGGAACGTCATAGGGCGCGAGAACGACCGGCAAACCGGCCGGCAGGCCGGTTGCGGCCGCGACATGGGGCATCAGGCCATGCACCGGCCTGCCTGCCGCCGCTATGGGCGGCAGCAGGTCCGCCATGTGGCTGATGCCGCTCAATTCCAGCAACGTATCGTCATAGACCTGGCGGGCCGCCGACATGAATGGCACCGCCGCGTCGCTGGGGTCGATCAACGTCTGGCCGGTCAGCCGCCGATAAATCCAGCTGCCGCAGGTGAACGCGGTGGCGGCGCGGGCCAGCGTTTCCGACTCCAGCTCGGAGAGCCAGGGCAGGATGGCGGCCGACGTTCCGGCAAAACCGGTAAAGTGGCCGATATCGAGCATGCGGCGCAGCGTGCCGTCGGCGAGCCAGCCGGCTATGCGCGACCCGGCCCGCCCATCATTCCAAAGAATGGCGGGCCGCACCGGTTCGCCTCGCTCATCGGCCAACCAGCACCCATCTCCCTGTGCGGTTATGGCCAGCCCGGCGAGGGAATGCCCTGTCGTTTGTGCCAACTCCGACAGCAATCGGACGATTGCGTGCCAGACCGCGTGCATGTCCTGCTCCGCCCAGCCCGCCTGCGGCCGACACACGCCCACCGAAGCGCGCGCCACCACGCGCTCGCGACCGGCGCGGTCGAACAGCACCGCCTTTATGCTGGTCGTGCCCACATCGATGGCGGCGTAGGCCATGTCCTGCTCGTCACGAGCCATGGATCACCGCTCCATCAGCCGGCTGTCGCGGAGCTGACCCAGCTCGAGCAGCACAGGCTCGGTCACTGCAACGATGTGGGAATTGATACGCTTGAGATCGCGCAACATGTCGAGGTGCAGCCCGCTGGTCTGGATGCTGTCCGTACGTCCATCCTGCAGGCGGCGGAAGTGCCGGTCCTGCGAGCGGCGCACCATGGAGCGTATCCGCACCTTGGTTTCCATCAGCTGCCGCGCCATGGCCAGATCGCGGGACAGGAAGACCGTCTGCGCGGCATGCAGATTGGACAGAACGGCATGGTGGATATCGCCGATCTCGCGGATGCCCTCGGACGAGAACGGCGATTGCCGCTCGGCCGATTTCACCAGAAGCCGGTTGAGGCTGCGGTCGATGATGTCGCCTACATGTTCCAGGTTGAGGGCATAGGACATGATCTCGAGCGACCGCTCGCGCTGGGCGTCGGACAGGGGCCGGCGCATCAGCCGCGACATGAAAAGCTTCAATCGTCCCTGGGCCAAATCCACGTCGTTCTCCAGCAGACCGATATCCTCCGATTGCACCGTGCCACCGGGCGCGAGGCCCGCCATGGCCTTCTCCAGCATCAGCTCCACCATGTCCCCTATGCGCAGCGCCTCGCGGGTGGCGGCCGCAAGGGCTTCTACCGGCTCGTCTTCGGAAGCGGCACCCAGATGGCTGCGCGGCCCATCGGCGACGCGCTCAGGCAACAGCGCCGTCATCAGCTTCGACACCTGGCCGACAAACGGCAGGAACAGGGCGCAGAGAACGAGGTTGAACAGGACATGCAGATCCACTGCCAGCCGGCTTGAATCGATCTCGGGCAGTGAAATCAGGGAGAGCAGCGCCAGCACCGCCGCAACGCCGGCGGCACGGACCAGCAGGTTGCCGATCATCACGCGCCGGGCGTCGATGCCTTCGTTGCGGGCCGCGAGCACCGGAGGGATGGCGCCACCGAGATTGGCGCCGGCAACCATCATCAGCGTCAGATCGGCCGACAGTTGTCCGGCCGCGCCGATCGCCATGACGAACAGGACGACCGCCATGCTCGAAGCCGAAAGCGTCGCGAGGACGGCGCCGGTCAGCAAAGCCAGCAGCGGCACGTCGGCCATGAGCTGCAGCACAAGGTCCATGGACTGGCCCTGCTGCATCTGCACCGAGGCCCGGCCCACCATTTCGAGCCCGACCAGGAGCAGGCCGAAGCCGAAGAATACGCTGCCCAGGTGACCCAGCCGACGTCCCGGATACAACCGCTGAAGCGCAAAGCCGAGCACCAGGGTCGCCGGCGACAACCAATGCAGGTCGAGCGAAAGGACCTGCGACACCAGGCTCGTGCCCAGATTGGCACCCAGCATGCCTGCCTGCGCCATGGCGGCCGTGACGAAACCCTGTCCGACAAAGCCCGCCAGCATCAGCGCCGTCGCGGTGGAGGATTGTACGGCCACAGTGACGCCGAGACCGCTGATGAAGGAGAGCGCCCGGTTTTTGGTTGCCGAGGCGAGCCACACTCTCAGATTGGCGCCGAAGCCGTCCAGCATGCCCTTCTTGAGGACATTCAGCCCCCATAGAAGCAGCGTCGCAGCACCCAGAACTTCGAGAAGTATCGACATGTTACCACAAGCCCGCCGGACGATCGGCAAGTTTCAATCGGGCTGCGGATGCCGAGCACCCGCAGCCAAGGCTATTTGACCGCGCCGGACGTGAGCCCGCGCACGATGCTCTTCTGGAACAGGTAGAAGATGACCAGCATCGGGGCGATGGCGATGGCAGCGCCGGCATAGATCAGGCTGGGCTGCGTCGATTCCGAGGAATTGAGGGCCTGCAGGCCGATCTGCAGGGTCTGCATATCCGGCGTGTTGATCACAAGCAGCGGCCAGAAATACATGTTGTAGCTGCCGATGAAGACGTAGAGACCCAGAACTCCCAGCGCCGGCCGCACGATCGGCACGAGAATGGTCAAGACGAAGCGCAGGTGCCCGCAGCCATCGATCCTGGCCGCCTCATAGATCTCCCTGGGGAACGACAGGAAGAACTGCCGCATCAGGAATATGCCGAAGCCGGAGGCCACGAAGGGCACGATGAGGCCGGGATAGGAATTGATCCACCTGAGGTCCACCAGGATGAGATATTTGGGGACGATCAGGGATTCGCTCGGCACCAGGATCGTCAGCATGATGATGCCGAAGATCACGTTCTTGAAGGGAATGTTGAGGAAAACCAGCACATAGGCGGCCAGCACCGAGGTGACGAGCACGCCGAGCACGATGGCCGAGGCGACGAAGACGCTGTTGAAGAACTGCCGGATCAGCGGCATGGCCTCCAGCACCTTGGCGAAGTTCTCGAAATGCAGCTCCTGCGGCACCAGCATGGGCGGGAAGCGCATGAGCTGGGCATCGGTCATCAATGCTCCTGCAATGGTGAAATAGAGCGGGAACAGTATGATGAGGGCGGCCAGGATCAACACCGCATAGTGGGCGAAGAGACGAAGGGTTTTCATGAATAGAACACCTTTCGCTGCAGGAAGCGGAACTGGATCACGGTGATGACCGTGACGACGAGCAGCAGGACCACACCCAGCGCCGAGGCCAGTCCGTAGTCGCTGCTGCCGTAGGCGAAGGCGGATTTGTAGAGGCTATAGACCAGCGTGGTCGTGGAATTGACCGGCCCGCCCGCCGTCATCAGCTTGATCTCACCGAAGGTCTGCAGGGAATGGATGGTCGAGACCACCAGAAGGAAGAACAGCGTCGGCGTCATCAGCGGCAGGGTGATGTAGCGGAAGCGGTGCCAGCTCGACGCCCCGTCGATCCGGGCGGCTTCGTAGAGCTCGTCGGGAATGGATTGCAGGCCGGCCAGACAGACGATCAGCGTATAGCCCATGTAGCGCCATATGGAGACGATGGCGACGCTGCCCAGGGCATAGTTCGGACTGGTGAGCCAATCGATGGCAGGCAGGCCCATCTGTTGCAGCAAGCCGTTGAAAAGCCCGATGCCCGGCCGGTAGAACACGTTGAACACCACGGCCGCAGCCGCCACCGAGAAGGCGAAGGGCGTGGCCAGAAGCGCACGAAACACGCCGATCGCCGCGATCTTTGGTTGCAGCAACAGCGCGAGGCCCAGCCCGATGATGATTCCGGGCAATACCGTATAGACGAGGAACAGCGCCGTCGTACCCATGACCCCGATCAGGTAGGGGTCGGTGACGATGCGCTGGTATTGCTCCAACCCAACGAAATGCACGGGACGGCCCAGCAGATCGTTGGAGAAGAAGCTCAAATGGAAGGTCCTGCCGAGGGGATAGAGCACGAAGGCCGCGAAGATGACGAGGCATGGTGCGAGGAACAGCGCGGCGACCGCCAGGTCGCGCACCGAATAGCCGCGGATGCGCCGGGCCAGCAGGCTCCGGGCGCTCATCGGTCGGGTCTCCAAAGCTTCAGCAGCGCTTCGGCGACGCCCGGTGTCGCGGCCATGACGCCGTCGAGCGGCACGTCGTCCACCGGGCCATTGCGCCCCGCAATGACGGCCCCACCTTCGCTGGCGATGAGGGCGCCGGCATAGACATCCCAGGGATTGTAAAAACCGGGCAGTACGGCGCCCGTCGCCCGACCCACGCCGACAAGGGCCAGCGCCAGGGCGCAGGATCCCATGATGCGGGTCGCACCGGCTTCGGCGGAAACGGCATGCAGGTAATCGTCCATGCCGGGCCATGCGGCCTGCCGCGACCATTCGGTGAGGAAGACGCCGCCGCCGATGCGATCATGGGACGCGCAGCTGACCCGCGCGGCGCCGACATAGGCGCCGCCGCCGCGACTGGCGCTATAGATTTCGCGCCGGTAGACATCGGCCACCACGCCGGCCACCACGCCCCGGCTGTCGACGGCGGCGAGGCTGAAAGCAACCCATGGCACGCCGTGAACGAAGTTCATCGTCCCGTCGATGGGATCGAGATACCAGGTGATTTCCGCGTCCGCACCGGCATCGGCATCGGCGCCGAATTCCTCGCCGACGACCTTGTGGCGGGGATACCGGGAATGGATACGCTCGCGCGTCTGCGTTTCGACCGCCTTGTCGAATGGCGTGACCCAGTCACCGGCATCGACCTTGGTGGCAGATTGATCGGGTGAGGCATGCGCTCCGGCAATGGTGGCCATCGCCTCCTCGGCCAGTTGCAGCGCGAAGGCGCGCAGGTCTTCGGGTATCATGTTCACTTGCTCCCGGCCTCGGCGTCACGGAGCGCCGCACTGACCGCTTCGAAATTGTTGGAAATGACGGCCTCGACCCCGAGCGAGCGGGCGCGCAGGGCCTCTGCGACATCGTCGATCGTGTAGGTCCAGATCGAATATCCAAGGCTCGCAATGCGCGCGACATAGGCCTCGTTTTCGGCTTCCCATTTGATGTTCAGCGTGGACGGCCTGATGGCGTCGAGCAGTTCCGCCTGTGGCGCTTCGGAGCGCGACCAGGACAGAATGATGTCGGCCTCCGGCATGGCCTTGCGGACATGGGACAGAATTTCGGGCTCGCCGATGAACCGTGCCCGGTGCATATCGCCCCGACTCGTCAGCAGCTCTGCGATGTCGGGAACGATGCTCGCAGCCTTGCAATCCACGATCAGCGTGAGGGAGGTGGCCTCGACCACCTCCTTCAGCGTCGGAATGGCGATATTCTGCCCGTCCTGCTCCGCGCTGAGGGCCCGAACCTCGTCGAACGGCACCTCGGCAACGGGGCGTGGATCGCCCCAGATACGCGCCAGGGTCTTGTCGTGCAGCAGCACGGCATGTCCGTCGCTGGTGGCCCGCACGTCGAACTCGACGGCCCCCGCCCCGTGTTTTTCCGCAAGGAGAATGGACGGCAGCGTATTTTCGGGCAGCCGAAAGGGCAGCCCACGATGGGCAACAGCGAAAGTCATTGGCGTTTCTCCGGGGCGGTCCGTTAATGACCGACAGAGCGGTTGTAGTTTGCGATCAGGCCGTTGACGGCGTTCTGGCCCTCGGCGATCGCCTGCTGGATGTCGCCACCCAGAAGAACGCTGTCGATCACTTCGTTGAGGCGCGGGCGCGCCTGCGGCAGCACGCCGACCAGGCAGCCGCTGCTCGCCACCGACTGCGCGGCCGTCGCCAACTGCTGGCGTGGCTTGTCGAAATCGGGATAGGTGGCCACGATCTCCTTATAGGCATCGGTATCGGCCGCATGGATATTGGTCGGAATATAGCCGGTGCCGGCGGACCACGTGCCCTGCGCTTCGGCCGATGCCAGGAACTTCATGAATTCCAGCGCCGCTGCCTGCTCGGCCTCGGCGTGATCCTTGAGCAGCCAGATCGAGGCGCCGCCGTTGAACACCGAGCCCTGCGCATTCTCGATCGGCGCCGGGAAATTGGCCACGCCGACTTCAAATTCGGACCGCTCGATGATGTCGCGCATGGGCGCCGAGGTCAGGATCAGGCTTGCCGCGCGTCCGGAGACGAATGCGGCGATAGCGTCGCCCGACACCCGACCCGCATTCATGCCCACCCCGTCATCCATGATGCCATGCCAGAAGGTGAGGATCTCGTTGAGAACGGCATTGTCCCAGGTCACCGCGCCGGAGCGCCCTTCCCGGCCGTTGCCCGCATCGCAATAGGTCTGGCCGCCCCGGGCGAACCACTGCTCCACGAACCACCCGTCGACCGAGCTGACATAGCCGTATTGATTGACCTGATCGCCGGTCTTGATCAGCAGGCTGTCCGCCATCTCGCGCACTTCGGCCAGCGTGGTCGGCGGCTGTTCCGGATCGAGCCCGGCGGCGCGGAAGGCATCCTTGTTGTAGTAGAACATCGGCGCCGACGCATTGAAGGGCAGCGACTGCAGCTTGCCCTCGACGGTGAAGTAGGACGCCATGGCCGGCAGGATTTCGGTGAGGTCGATACCGGCATCGGCGGCGACATCCTGCAATGGAATGGCCACGTCCAGATCCATCATCAGTGTGGTGCCGATCTCATAGACCTGCACGATGGTCGGCGTGGTGGACGCCTGAATGGCGGCGGTCAGCTTGGCGAGGGAATCGCCATACGACCCCTGGAAGATCGCATCCACGCGGATTTCGCCGGCATGCTCGGCATTGAATTCGGCTACGAGCGCTTCGAGCGTCGGGGCATGGGCCGCGCCCATGGAATGCCAGAACGTCACGACTTCCTCGGCCTGCGCCCTGGCGACGACGCCGAAGCTTGCCGTGGAAAGCAGCATGCCCACCAGCGAAATCCGCGCGATGCGGCCCGCCTTTACACGATTGAACGTCATTAGTTTCTCCTCCTTTTCGGGTCTTCCCGGTTACATTTGCATTTTCGATATTACATTTGTAATAGGGATGCAACCCTGTCTGGCGCCGTTCAATGACGATGCTCGGAACCGGCTTCCGGCTGTGTGCGTGAGCGGATTGGGATATTGGTGCTGGATACGGGCTGCGCCGACAGCAGGAGAACAACTATGAGCGCATCGGAAGACCAGGATTATGTAAGAGTTGCCTGGCTCTACTACATGGAAGGCGCGACCCAGGCCGACATAGCCAAAAAGCTGGGCATGACCCGTCTGCGCGTGAACCGGATGCTGGCTGAGGCGCGGGAATCAGGGTTGGTCCGCGTGCAGATCAATGCGCGCCTGCAAAGCTGCGTGGAGCTGGAACGACAATTGGAGGCCGAGTTCAATCTCGAGGCCGCCATCATCATCCCCACCCCCGAAGACCAGTCGCTGATCCCGGTCAATCTGGGTCGCGCCGGCGGCGAGTTCCTGTCGCGCTATCTCCAGGAGAACGAGATCCGCGAAATCGGCGTGGGCTGGGGAGAGACGATCCTCCACATCATCCGCAATCTGCCCGAAACGCGCCGTCCCGACATCCGCGTCAATTCGCTGATGGGTGGCCTGACGCAGGGGCTGGAGATCAACACCTTCGAGATTGCGCGTGAGCTGGCTCGCCGTCTCCAGGCGCAATGCAGCTATCTGGTCGCCCCCATCTATGCCGGCAGCGCCCAGTCCCGGGACATCATTCTGGACCAGGAGGTATTTGCCCTGGCCGACAACGGGCGCAGCAACGATCTGGTGCTGCTCAGCATCGGCGAATTGTCGCCGCGCTCGCTACTGGTCCGCCACGGCCTCCCCAAGGACGTGTCGATGCAGGACCTTCAGGCGCTCGGCGCGGTCGGCGACGTGATGGGGCAGTTCTTCACGCGCGAGGGGGATCTCATACCCCACGCCATCAACGAAAGGGCGATTGCCCTGAGACTCGATGAGCTGCGCAAGGTCAAGACGACGATCTTCGCTGCCGGCGGCAGCCACAAGACCGAGGCCATCGCCGGTGTCCTGTCGGCGGGGCTCGGTTCGGTTCTGGTTTGCGACGAGGATACGGCAAGAGCGGCCGCCGCCATGGCGAAACGCCCCGAGCCGCGCGAACCCGTGAGCGCCTAGAGGTAGAATGTGCCGCTGTCGTCGAGGAAGTGGCACTGATGGATGATGACGTCGTCCCGTCGCAGCAGCACCACGCTGTAGGAGGGCGGCTCATGGCTGCCGCGGACCCGTCCGTCAGTCTCCGCGAGGTCGAGTGCGACCTGGTGGCTGAGGCCGGGAATGCCCGAAAACGGAATGCCCCGCCAGACGCCCGACACCGGCCGGTGCAGGTGGCCGAAGAAGATGTGCCGGACGTTGCCGGCTTCAGCCAGGATCGCCTCGAAACCTGGATCCTCTATCGCCATGGTGTCTGAACTGGGCATGCCCACCGCCATAGGCGGATGGTGCAGGAACAGATAGCAGGGGGTGGCCGGATCCTCCGCAAGCGCCTGCTTCAGCCAGGCCAGCCGCTCGGCATCCAATACGCCCCCGTGGCTTCCGGCCTCCACGCTGTCCAGCACGATGAAGCGCCGTCCGCCGTGACGCACGATATATTGCACGAAGCCCGCCTGATCCGCGGGGACCTCGCGGAAGGCCTGCCGGAAGCTGGCGCGATCGTCGTGGTTGCCGATCAGCGGATGCACCGGCAATGGAAGCGGCGCCAGGAGTGCGCGGACCTCCTGATAGGAAGCCACCGACCCGTCGTGGGTCAGGTCCCCGGTCAGCACCGCGAACGCCGCGTCCCCATGATGCGCCGCCATATGCGCGACACATGCCTTCAACCGCGAAGCGGGTTCCAGACCGTAGAGTTCGGGACTTCCCACCGACAGGTGCGGATCGGTGAAGTGGATGAATTTGACGTCCTGCAAGACCGCGTTCCCGAGCCATTGATACAAATGTATTTCTCGTATATCAAAAGTTCAAACCCAACAAGATGGTGCGATCAAGGGAGAGAGAACATGGCTCAAGTCGTCATCAAGGATACCTACAAGCGCTATGGCTCCGTGCAGGTTCTGCACGACATCAACATCGATATCGAAGACGGCGAATTCATCGTTCTGGTGGGGCCGTCGGGATGTGGCAAATCCACCTTGCTGCGGATGGTTGCCGGGCTCGAGCCCATCACCGCGGGCACGGTGGAGATCGGGGATCGCGTCGTCAACGACCTCGAACCCAAGGAACGGGACATCGCCATGGTGTTCCAGAGCTATGCTCTCTACCCGCATATGACGGTCGAGCAGAACATGGGCTTTGCCCTCAAGCTTGCCGGCGTATCCAAGACTGAAACTGCCGAGCGCGTCGGGCGGGCGGCGGCGATCCTGGGCCTCGACGCCTTGCTGCAACGTCAACCCAAGCAACTGTCAGGCGGCCAGCGCCAGCGCGTCGCCATGGGCCGCGCCATCGTGCGCAACCCCCAGGTCTTTCTGTTCGATGAGCCGCTTTCGAACCTCGACGCCAAATTGCGCGTGCAGATGCGGGCCGAGATCAAGGAACTGCATCAGCGCCTCAAGACCACGACCATCTATGTCACCCACGACCAGGTCGAAGCCATGACCATGGCCGACAGGATCGTGGTGATGAAGGATGGCGTCATCGAGCAGATGGGCGCGCCGCTGGACCTCTACGACGCCCCAGAGACCACCTTCGTTGCCGGCTTCATCGGCAGTCCCTCGATGAACTTCATCAAGGGCCGCGCGACGCCGGATGGTTTCCTCACGGCGGATGGCAGCATGCTTCCCCTGCCCCCCGGCCGCGACGGCGTGGAACTCTACGGGCTGCGCCCCGAGCACATCACGATCGATGCGAAAGGCGTGCCGGCCCAGGTGGTGGTGGTCGAGCCCATGGGTTCGGAAACGCAAGTGCTCTTCAGACTGGGCGAGCAGACGATCATCGGTCTCTTCAAGGACAGGCTGGATGCCAAGGCCGGCGACATCCTCCACCTTTTGCCGATGCTGGATCGGGTCACCCTGTTCGATGGCAATGGACAGCGCGTCCGATGAGCGGACTGCAGACCGTCTGCTTTCAGGTTCTCAACCAGCAATCGAGACGCTCGTCCTGAGGCGGCGGTAGCGCTGTGGCGTCAGGCCAACCACTTTCTTGAAGATGGTCGAGAAGTATTGGCTGGAGGAAAAGCCGAGATCCATCGCCACGTCGGTTATCGTGCGATCGTGCTCGAGGAGCATGCGTTTTGCGGCGGTGATTCTCAGCCTCTGGTGATAGCGGGCGGGGGTCATGCCCGTTTCACGCTGAAACAGCTCATGGAAATAGCCGGTGCTCAGTTTCACCAGCCTTGAGACGTCTTCGACGTGCACCTCGCGATCCACGTTGGCGGCGAGATGGGCCAGAGCGCGGCGCGTCGTATCCGAAATCTGCTTCTGCTGGTCCCGTTCATAGTCGCGCAGGACCAGTATCAGGATCTGATGGAAGAGCGCCCGGGAATACTCTTCCGAGAAACGCGCGGGTTCCCTCTGTTGCTCGAGCAGACCCCTGAACAGATCCCGCAGGGCCGGGCTCCCGGGAAAATGGTGAACCTTGATCGCGCGGAAGGCATTTGCCAGCGAGAGCGTCGCATCCTCGGTAAAGCCCGGCAGCGCCCCGTCCTTCGGGAAGCGAAAGCGCAGCCAATAGCGATGGCAGGGGTGGACGATCGCGCTCGCTCCGCCATGCCAGTCCCCCGGCTGATCGATGAGAACGCTGCTGGGTCCGGCTTCCTGCAAGTGCTTGCCATCCCACTTATTAGTGTTTTTAGCCTATAACCATTTGAAATTACAGTCAAAATTTCATCTGCCTGCCGAAACTTCCGACGCTAGGGGCGTCAAAAAGCTGTCCTTTTGATTTTAAACGAGAAAACGCCAAGGAGGTTTCCACAACTATCGGCGCCAAATGAGGCTGGGTTCTGTCGGGCCACATGCCCGGCAGCTTCTGCCACGCCCCTCGCTTAAACAAGGGGGGCGCGTCTCATGGAAAGGGTCGACGGTCGCTAAGTTCCGGCAATCATCTTGAGGCGGAACTGGTAGCCCTCGGCGATGTGTCTTCGCGCGGCCTGTTCGGCGCGTTCGCCGTCACCCTGGGCAATGGCTTCGACGATTTCCTCATGGCCGCGCTGCGCCGATTCGATGCGTTCGGGCAGCGAATAGGTCGATCCGGGCAGCAGGCTCATGTGAATGCGCAGATTGTTCAGCGTTTCGATCATGAACTGATTGTGGGACGCCTGGACGATCTGGCGGTGCAGGATCTTGTTGCGGGCCTGCAGCTCCACAGGGTCTGTATGATTGCGGTCCGCGGCGACCAGTTCGCGCAACACATTGATCTCGGCGCGGGTTGCGTGCTCGGCAGCAAGACGCGTCGCCATGCCTTCGAGCCCTTCGCGCACGGCAAAGAGCTGGCGGGTCTGGTCATAGGTCAGATGCGCAACGATCAGGCCGCGCTGAGGGCCGTGCTCGGCCAGACCCATGGCGTGAAGCCGGTGCAACGCCTCGCGCACCGGAGTCCGGCTGATACCCAGGCGTGTCGCCAGATCGGTTTCAGTCAGACGGCTGCCCGGACCTAATTCACCTGAATCGATGAGGTCCAGCAGGTGCTCGAGTGGCGGTCGTTTGGCAAGTGAGGGCGTAATAGCTTTGTTCATTCCGGTCATTTCAGGCGTTTTCTGTATACAAATGTTTTGCGTGAGAAACCAGTCATGGGGAGCGTTCAATCGTTACGCTCCCGGCTTGCCAACAAGTTCTGGCCTTAGCGCTTCGGGCGGTATGCCTGGAACAGGGCCGTGGCGCCGATATTGACCAAGAGGATGCGGACCAGCTGGCAGGAAGCGACCATGGCGACGTTGGCGTGCAGGGCCAAAGCGATGAGCGACATTTCCGAAGTGCCACCCGGGGCGAGCCCCAGAAAGAGCGCATTGCCTTCTACCCCGACCAGCGGCGCGGCCATGGCGGTGACGACAAGGCAGACGGTGGCAAAGACCGGCACGAGAACCAGGCCATGGCGAAGGGATTGCCCCAGAAGGCTCCAGCGGGTGCCGATAAAATTGGACCCCAGGGAGGAGCCGATGACCACCTGGGCCAGGACAATGCTGATCGGCGGCGGCGCAATCGAGGAGAGACCGCACAGATGTGCGACGGCGCTGATGATGAGCGGACCGAGCATGGCCGGATTGGGAATGCACAGCGCGCTTGCGGCCACCCAGCCAACCACGCCTACCGCCACCAGGACAAGCCAGTCGGAAACACTGCCATGCGAGGCTTGCTTGAACAGGGCGCTCGACTGGGAATCGACGTGGAACACGGTTCCGTAGATCGCGGTCACGACGAGCACGAGCAGGAAGATGCGACAAGCATGAATGAGGGCAATCCGTCGTTCATCTCCACCGGCCTGGCCCCCTTGCAACGTCATCTCCTGGATGCCGGCCGGCATGGCGGCAAAATAGGCGGTAATCGGATCGAATCCGGCTATGCGGCGCAGATAGTGATAGCCGAACAGTCCGCACAGGATTGTCGACAGGGCTATGGCGGGGATCAGCAGCAACAGCATGGCCCCCTGCTCGAAAGCCTGCGGGGTGAAGGCCGCCCCCAGCGCAACGCCGAGAACGGCGGCAAATGGCTGGCGTACCGGGCGTGTCCGCCCCAAAGGCAGGCCCAGAATGCTCGCGAGCATGGTGACGACCATAGCACCCAGCATCCAGGGCAGCGGTAGATGCAGCAGGTGGAAGAGCCATCCACCCAGGCCGGCGAGGGACAGGGTCAAGCCCAGTCGCCAGTTCCACAGGGCGCCTGTCCAGTTCCGCGCCATCTCGCTTACCGACTGCCTGGCCATGTGGTCAGCGCCACACCGTGCCGGGCACCATGACCTCGCCGCGCGCCAGAAGCCGGGCGGTCCTCACGAGGCCGGCCGCATGGATGATGAGGCCACTTTGCTCGATCGAGAAATCCACGAGGACGTCGATATGGCCGGAGGGATGTTCGAGACGGATATTGGCGGGCGCGGAAAGAGGCGCGGGCACGAGATGGGAAGCCACACCCCCCGCCAGGAGCAGGGCGGCGGCGATGGACTGCGCGCCCGTCACTGCCATCGTGGGATGGCAGGTGGCGGGCATGAAATATCGCGCACTGGCCGTGCCGCCTCTGCGCTCCGGGGCGACAATGGCGAATTTTGGCGTCACCGAGCCGGACACGTCGCCCATGCCCATAGCAAGGCCTGCCTGTTGGCGGATGCATTCGCGCCGCGCCGTAAACTCGGCATTGCCGTCAAGCTCGGACGGGGTTTCGCTGCCGCTGAGCCCAAAATCCTCCGCCCGAGCGACGACCACCGGCATGGCGACGTCGATGCAGGTCACCGCGACGCCTTCGATCTGGTCCTGTGCATTCCCAGTCGGCAGCAATTTGCCGGTCACCGAACCGACAATCTCGCGAAAGCCGAGTTGAATAGGTGCGGACGTTCCCGGAACGCCGTCAATGGCCGTATCGCCCTCATAGGACACGGCGCCGTCTGGCGTCTCTACCACGACATCCACCAATGCGCCGGTATTGACGGCGCGGACACGCAACCGGGTCTGGCCCGGGCGCGCAGGAAAAAGCCCCATCTCGATGGCCGCGGGTCCGACGCCGGAAAGGATATTGCCGCAGGTGGGGCGGAAATCGACACTGCGCCCTTCGACCGATACCTGGGCAAAGAAGTAATCGATGTCGGCAAGCGGATCGCTGGATTTGGAGAGGATTGCCACCTTGGTGGTGGTGGCGACCCCGCCCCCGATCCCGTCGATATTATAGCGCTGCCCCGAGCCCAGAGCCGCGACCAGAACATCGGCAAGAAGACCTCGATCCGATGGCAGGTCCTCGGCGCGGAAGTAGGGCCCACGCGATGTGCCACCACGGAAGAAGAGGAAAGGAATTGCGCGTTGGGCCAAGACAAGCCTCCTCACCGGGCGCACGGCAATGGCCCGTTGTTATCTGTTGGAATGGGTTTGCGCGTCTCGCGCGTGTTAGCTCAGGTGGTCCTGGACGTGGCGCCGGAAGCCGGCGTCCTCGCCCAGACGCGCCAGATAGGCGGCAAGGTTGGGGTTCTTGCCCTCAGCCTCGGGCAAGGCGTGCCAACGATGCACCGAAGCGGCGATGACGATGTCTGCCAGGGTGAGCGCGTCACCTGCCAGATAGGCCGCCTCACCCAGCCTGCGCTCGAGCGCGACGATGGCGTCGTGGACGGCGGGCAGGTCCCGATCTTCGGTCTTGCCGGCCTTTCTCGCCTTGCGCAGGCGCGTCAGGGGCGGCGTGAACGAGATCGATGCCCAATCCATCCAGCGGTCGATCCGCGCGCGTTCCGCCAGATTGTTCGGCCAGAGGGGCGTGGGACCATACTGGCTGGCGAGATAGCGCAGGATTGCATTGGATTCCCAGGCGATGAGATCGCCGTCTCGCAGCACCGGCACCTTGCCGAACGGGTTCATGGCGCGGAATTGGGCCGTGTCGGTGGCGCCGAACCCCATGCCAGTGGGCACGAGGTCATAGGCTTGGTTCAAAGCATCCAGCAGCCAGAAAACCTTGGCGCTGTTGGAGGAATTCCGACGTCCGTAAACAGTCAGCATAATGTCATCCTCTGGTTCCGCCCAATTGCTCCAGCAGCGGCCGCAGCGGGCTTGATGCATCAAGATCGAGGAAGCTCCGGTAGATCCTGCCAGCGGTGTCCCCGAGCCGGTCGGTGGCGCAATCGGTGAATTTCTCGCCCAGCTCGGCATCGGACATCGGATTGGTCGGGCCGCGTCCGAAATTGGTCGAAGCATTGTCCTCCAGGACGCGACCATCCTTCATCATCACCCGCACCACGCCGCGATAAGCGTCGGCTTCCCGATGGCCGGTGGAACTTACGCGCGGCAACAGGCCCGAAAGCGTCGGCGTGAGGAAGCTGGCATCATCGAAGTCGGCCAGACGGATGCGGCCGGTGGTCAGGGCCTTGGTGGTCAGGAATTGCACGCTGAACTTGGCATCAAGACCCGAGCGCGGTTCGGGCCGGTTGGTATGGGCCAGGCGGCGTTCATGCGTCGAGGTTTCGATGCGCTCGATATCATCGGCGTCAAGCAGTCCTTCCCGCGCCACGATGGATAGGGCCGCGTCGATGGCCGAATGGGCGCTGCCGCAGCAGGGGTGCTGCTTGATAGCAATGCCGGGCTGAAGCACTTCGAGCGGGCCGTCCCAGCCGTCCAGAATAGCGTCGACGTCATAGGTGCCCGCACCGTTGAAGAGGTTGAAAAAGCCATAGGTGCTTTCAAAGGCTTCGGGGCTGGCGCTGATGCCGCGCCGGGTCACCAGCGCCGCCATGATGCCATTGTGCGCCGCCTGGCCGACATGCAACGGCTTGACCGGCGTACCGAAATTGGACTTGAGGCCCGAGGCCATGGAGACCGTCAGCGCCAGCGCATTGGTGGTTTGTTCCTCGTCCAGGTCGAGCATGCGGCAGGCCGCGGTGGTGGCGCCGAAGACGCCCAGCGTTGCGGTGGGGTGCCAGCCCTTTTCGTAGTGATGCGGCAGCAGCCCGCGCGCGAGGTGGGTTTCGACCTCGACGCCGGCGATCCAGGCTTCGAGCGCCTTGCCGGCGGGCAGGTCGAGAGCCTCGGCGAGCCCGAGCACGACCGGTACGACGGGTGCCGAGGGATGGCCACCCATTGTGGTGGAGCAATCGTCGAAATCGAGTGCATGGCTCGCTGTGCCGTTGACCAGGCCGGCATGGAGCACCGACGCACGGCGGCCGCGGCGGCCCCAGAGCGTGACCTGGCCCAGCGCCTTGCCAACTTCAAGCACCTCTTCCAATGCGTCGAGATAGGGCGCGTCCGATCCGGCAAGCGCGACCCCGACCGTATCGGCAAAAGCGCGGCGGCCGACATGGACTGCCTCCGGGGGCACGTTATCCAGGCTGATCGACAAGGCCCGGCGAGCAAGTTCGCGTGCAAAGCTCATGTATTCGGCTCCTTGGCGTTAAAGCGTGGTGGACTGGATGGCGGCGGTCAGGTCGGTGGCGCGCGGCAGGGTGTCGAGCGCCATCAGCATGGCGAACACTTCGTCGGCGCCCTTGTCGGTGAGGCTGCGGCGCGCGCAGTCCACGAACTTGGCCTTGAGCATGTCCTGCGGCAGCGGCGTTTCCGGCCCGCGGCCCAAGGGGGCGGAGACCGCCTGGCGCAGTTCCGAACCATCCTTGAGCGTCAGCACGACTTCGGCGCCGTAATCATTGGCGTCGTCATCATGGGGCTCCATGCGGATCAGGCCCATGACACGGGTGACTTCCGGATCATGCAGGGCCGCGTCCTCGAAGTGGTCGAGCAGCACCGCGCCATTCACCAGGCCCCGCGACACCGAATAGGGCAGCGAGAATTTGGCGTTGAGTGCGCTGGTGGCCGGGTTGCGCACATGGGGCAGCAGACGGCGGGGATGCATGCGCACCAGGACATCGCTGATGGCCCGGCTATCGCCGCCGAGCGCGCCCTGATGGAGCGCGATTGCAGCGTCGATGGCGCCGTGTACGGAATAGACGCAAGGGTATTTCTTGATCGAGATGCCGGGCGCCAGCATGTCGAGCGGCTCGGCCCATCCCGTTAGCATCCGCTCGACATCGTAATTGCCGGCGCCGTTGAAGACTTCGAGGAAGCCCTGCGGATGTTCGAGCGCAACAGGAGAGCCCTTGACGTTCCTGGCGGCCATCAGAGCGGCAAACAGGCCATTGCGTGCGGCAATGCCGGCATGGAGCGGCTTGGTCGCGGTACCGAAATTGGACTTGATGCCCGATGCCAGGGACGCCGAAATGGAGATGGCGCTGGCGATCTGATCTTCGTCCAGTCCCATCAGGACGGATGCGGAGACGGCGGCGCCGAAAATGCCGAGCGTCGCGGTGGGGTGCCAGCCCTTTTCATAGTGCTGGAAGTTAACGCCGCGCGCAAAGCGGGTAGCCGCTTCCACGCCCACGATATAGGCGTCGACGACGTCACGTCCGGAAGCGCCGCGCACTTCTGCCAGGGCGAGAAGGCCGGGAATGATGATGACCGTCGGGTGGCCGGACAGCGACTTGGAAGTATCGTCATAGTCCAGCGCGTGGCCGGCCGTGCCGTTGACAAAAGCCGCGTCGAGCATACCCAGCCGTTCCTGGCGACCCAGGATCAGGCACTCACCGGGTCCGTAGAGATCGCCCAGCAAGGCTGCATCCGCGGTCTCGGTCGGCGCGCCCAGCAGCGTGCAGCCGATCATGTCGGCAATTGCATCGCACGCCCATTTGATGGCCTCGCCGTCAAAGCTGCTGGGATCGAGTGCGACGACGCGCCTGGCAAGTTCGCGGGAAAGGGACATGGACGTTACCTTGAATTGGCCACTGGGAGAGAAAGGGTGCCTGGCAGACGGGACTGACTGTCCGGGCCTGGCTGCATGAGGCGTGTCAACTGGCGGGCCGATGGCTGGTCGGACAGGCTGGTCAGCGCCGTGAACAGTCGGGCCGTTTGGTCGGCGGAAAGGGCGCGGCCAGCGCAATCGGTGAATTTGTTTTCGAACTGGGCCGCGCTCATGGGATTGTCGGGGCCGCGTCCCATGGCGACGCTTGCCTGGGCGGAGAGGACACGGCCATCGTCCAGCGCCACCGTCACGCGACCAAAGGAGAGATCAGCCTCATCATGCGTGCCGAGGCGAACCTTGGCCGACAGCGCCGAGGTCTCTGCGTCACCTAGGGCAGCCGGCTCGAAATCGGCAAAGCCGATCGTGCCGGTCATGAGCGCGCGGGCGGTGAGATACTGGGTGGAGAACTTGGCATCGAGCCCGTCGCGCGGATGCGGGCGGTCGATATTCTTGAGCCGCCTTGGATGCAGAGCAACATCGACTGTGCGGACCGTCGTGGCGCCGATCTGCGGACGCAGTTCGGCGGCGGCATCGATGGCGCAATGGATGAAGGCGCAGCAGGGATATTGCTTGATGGCGATGCCCGGTGAGAGCAAGGCGAAATCCTCACCCCAATTGTCAAGGGCGCGTGCCACGTCAGCCGGGGCGCCGCCATTGAAGGCGGCCATGAAACCAAACTTGTGCTCCAGAACCGAAGCGGTCGCGGTGAAACCGGCCTCCGCCAGCAGCGCCGCCTGCAGGCCATTGCGATTGGCCTGGCCGGCGTGAAGCGGCTTGGTCATGGTGCCCGAATTGGCGCGCAGGCCGGATGCACAGGATGCAGCAATGCCCATGGCGATGGCCATCTTCTCGGGAGAGAGGCGCAACAGGTTGCCCGCGGCAATTGCCGCGCCGATCACGCCGAACGTCACGGTTGGATGCCAACCGCGATCGGCATGGGCCGGGTTGGAAATCCGGGCGATGCGGATTTCCGCTTCGACGCCGGCGACATAGGCGGCAAGCAGGTCCGCACCGCTGCAATCGATCTTGTCACCCAGCGCCAGGAGGGCCGGCACGATGGAGACGGAAGGATGGCCGTCCATTTCGATATTGCAGTCATCGAAATCGAGCGCATGGGCGGCGACGCCATTGATCTGGGCCGCATCCAACTCGTGCATCTGCCCGCCGCGCCCAAGCAGGGACGAGGAGCCGGAGCTGGCCGGAAGGACCGCTTCGAGGCGCCTGACCACATCGTCGTCGGCCCCCGCGATAGCGCAGGCGACGGTGTCGGCAAAGGCGCGGCTGGCCCAGTTGCGGACTGCTGAATTCAGGTCAGCAAAGGACAGGCTCGCGGCGCGTGCCGCAAGCTCGGACGTCAGAGCCGTCACGAAAAACTCCTATGTATCGGTGCGCCGGGCGGTTCCCTTGGCGTGAAGTGCTAGTGCTTCAGGATCTGGTCCAGGAAGGTGCGGGTGCGTTCCATCTTCGGATTGTTGAAGAATTCTTCGGGTTCGTTTTGCTCGATGATCTCGCCATCGGCCATCAGCACGACCTGGTCCGCCACGGTGCGGGCAAAGCCCATTTCGTGGGTCACGCAGATCATCGTCATGCCCGTCTCGGCGAGGTTGATCATCACGTCGAGCACTTCCTTGATCATCTCGGGATCAAGGGCCGAGGTCGGCTCGTCGAAGAGCATGATCTGAGGCTGCATGCACAGCGAGCGCGCAATGGCGACGCGCTGTTGCTGGCCGCCCGACAGCTGAAGCGGAAACTTGCCGGCCTGCTCTGGAATGCGCACCTTTTCGAGGAAGTGCATGGCCAGCTCTTCGGCGTCCTTGCGCCTCATCTTGCGGACCAGAGTCGGCCCGATAGTGAGGTTTTCAAGGACGGTGAGGTGAGGGAACAGATTGAACTGCTGGAACACCATGCCGATATTGTTGCGGATGGCCGAGATGTTCTTGACGCTGTCGGTCAGCTCGATGCCATTGACGACAATCTGGCCCGCCTGGTGTTCCTCAAGCCGGTTCACGCAGCGGATGAGGGTCGATTTACCAGAGCCGGACGGACCGGCAATGACGACGCGTTCGCCCTTGCGAACATTGATCGACACGTCCTTGAGCGCGCGGAAATTATTGTACCACTTGCTCACATTGCGGATTTCGATCACCGGCATTTCGCCGGCATTGGCGGGAGTGTTGGCGGTCATATCAATTACCCCGTATTTCCGGTTCAGTTCTGGCCCGTGGCCGTCCACTTCTCGACCTGGCGCGCATAGAGAGAGAGCGCGTAGCCGAAGATGAAGTAGATGAAGGCGACGAACATGTAGGCTTCGATATAGAACCGGCTCCACAGGGGGTCGGCCATGACTGCGGTTGTTGCGGTCAGAATGTCGAACAACCCGATGATGATCACGAAGGACGTGTTCTTCATCGCTGCGATGATGTGATTGGTGATTGCCGGCAGGGCGATGCGGATGGCCTGGGGCAGGATGATGCGGCGCGTTGTCTGCCAATAGGTCAGGTTGAGCGAGTCAGCGGCTTCATATTGGCCCCTGGGAACAGCCTGCAGTCCGCCGCGGATCACCTCTGCCTGATAGCATGCAAAGAAGATGGCGACGCCGATGGTGACGCGCAGCAACTTGTTCACCTCCACCCCGGGCGGGAGGAACAGCGGGAAGATGCTGACCGCGACGAAGAGGATGGTGATGAGCGGCACACCACGCAGGGATTCGATGAACACCACCGAAACCCCTCGCGCCACCGGCAGAGGCGAGCGCCGGCCCAGGGCCAGCAGGACCGCGACGGGGAGGCCGAAGAGCACGGTGCCCGAGAACATGATGATGGTCAGCGGCAGGCCGCCCCATTCCGATGTCGGCACGTAGCGCAGGCCAAACACGCCGCCCCAGATCAGTGTGCACAGCGTGAGGAACGCGACGATCCAGAGCGGCACCAGGAAGCGCATGTTCCAGAAGGCCGGCGTCAACGATACGATCAGCGTTCCAAGATAGATGGCGATGAACAGCACCATGCGCCAGTGCTCGGCATAGGGGTAGAGCCCGAAGAGCATGGGACGGTGCTTCTCGACGATCACGGCCCAGCAGGCGCCGACACCGGCCACGTTGCAGCCCGCCGGATCGGGTGAAACCCAGACCGCGCGCAGCACAGCCCAGTCGAAGAAGCGCCAGCCGAAATGAAGCACGACGGTGGTCACCAGCAGGGTAAGCATGGTCTGCCAGACGCTGCTGAACAGGTTCGTGTGCATCCATTGCACGGGCGTGCTGCGCTCGATGGGTGCCTGATCTTCGAGGGCGAGTGTGGCGGGAGATGTCTGGGTCGTCATGGGATTACCTCTCCTTGATCGCCACGGCGCGGTTGTAAAGGTTCATCAGGCCGGAGGTGACGAGGCTGATGGTGAGATAAACCAGCATCATCAAGGCGATCGCTTCGACCGCCTGGCCAGTCTGGTTCATCATCGTATTGCCGATGCTGACGAGGTCGGGATAGCCGATCACCACGGCGATCGAGCTGTTCTTCATGACGTTGACATATTGGCTGGTCAGTGGCGGCACGATCACGCGCAGCGCCTGCGGCAGCACGATATAGCTCATCACGAAGCGCGGACGCAGGCCGATGGACTTGGCAGCCTCGATCTGGCCCTTGGGGGTCGCCTGAATGCCGGCGCGCATGATTTCCGCGATGAAGCCGGACGAATAGGTCGAAATTCCGATCAGCAGGGCCGCAAATTCCGGGCTCATCGTGAGCCCGCCGGCGATACGGAAGCCTTGCAGGGCCGGAATGCTCATTTCGCTAGGAGCGCCGCCCAGGAGCCAGATGAGTGCGGGAATGCCCAGAATGAGCGCAAGGTTGATCCAGAGCGTTTCCAGATGCTGCCCGGTCGCGTCGCGCCGCCGACGCGCCCAGATCGAAACCAGAACAGCAAGCACGACCCCGGCGGCAAAACCGGCCAGAATCCAGCCATGGACCGAATGGGCGACAGGAACTGCGATGGACAAGCCGCGATTGGAGAGCATGCCGAAGCCGAAAATATCGATGGCCTCGCGGACAACAGGCAGGTTGCGCAGCACGACGGCGAAAAAAATCACCTGCAGCACAACCGGAACATTGCGCACGACTTCGACGTAGCCGGTCGCAACCTTCATCAGCAACCAATTGCCCGAAACGCGTGAGATGCCGACCGTAAAGCCAACAATAGTGGCCAGGACGATGCCGCAAATGGAGACGAACAAAGTGTTGACCAGGCCGACCAGCAAGGCGCGGGCATAGTTGTCGCTTGGCGAATATTCAATCGCGGTCTGGCCGATCTGGAACTGGGCGATCTGTCCGAGGAATCCGAAGCCGGTGGCGATGTTCTGCGCACGCAGATTCGAGGTGACATTGGAATAGAGGTAGTAGCCGGCGGCCACGACGAGCAGGGCGAGCAGGACTTGATAGACAGCGGCGCGGAAGCCCTTGCTATAGATCAGTTCTGCAAAGGATGGGCGAGCCGGCATGTCACTGGCGGCCGCGGTCGGCAATGGGGAAGGTTGTGTCACGGCAGTGTCCCTTCGAAGTCGATTGGGCGGGCACAATGGATCGGTGAGCGAGTGCCCGGAAGGGCGCTTCCGATGGCCGCCTAGGGCCATCGGAGGCCGGGGGATCATTGCAACGGATAGCCGTACATGATGCCACCTTCGGTATAGAGGGCATTCAGGCCGCGCGGTGTCGGCAAAGTCGATTCAGGACCGAAGTGCCTGTTATAGACATCCTCGTAGTTGCCGATCTGCTTGATTACCTGATAGGCCCAGTCAGGCTCGACACCGAGCTGGACACCAGCTTCACCGTTGACCCCCAACAATAGCTGGATATCGGGATCTTCCGAGGTGAGCATCTCGTCCACATTGGCTTGGGAGACCCCAAGCTCCTCGGCGACGAGCATGGCATGGCTGGTCCACTTGACAATGTTTTCCCACTGATCGTCGCCGCGGCGAACGGCCATGGCCAAGGCTTCCTTGGACAATTGCTCAGGCAGCAGGATGTGGTCTTCCGGCGTGTCGGTTGCGGCGGCAATGATCGCCGGCAGCGAAGCGCCATCGCCGGCGCGGGCATCACAACGACCTTCGATATAGGCGCTGTCCAGCTGCTTGGCATTGTCGATGACCACCGGGGTGAAAGTCATGCCATTGGCGGTGAAGAACTTGGTGATATTGCCTTCGGTCGTGCCACCCGGAGCCAGGCAGATGGTGGCGCCATCGAGGTCGAGAACGCTCTGTGCGCCGCTGTCCTTGCGCACCATCAGCATGTTGCCGGTATAGAAGATCGGGGGGCCGAAGGTCAGGCCGAGCGCCGTGTCGCGGCCCAGAGTGATCGAAATATTGCGCGAAAGCACATCGACCTCGCCGGACTGGATGACCGGAAAGCGCTGCTGGGAGGAGACAGGCTCGAACCGCACCTTGGATGCGTCGCCGAACATGGTCGCTGCGAGTGCGCGGCAGAAATCGACGTTGAAGCCGACCCACTGCCCTTGACTATCTGGAGCCGCAAAACCGGGGCGCGACGGATAGGTGCCGCAGATAATTTCGCCGCGCTGCTTGATGGCGGCCACGGTGTCACCATCGGCCGCCAGTGCACCGCCGATCGCCGCAGCCATGGACAGTCCACTGAGCGCTGAAAGCGCCAGAGCCTTAAAGGTTCTATTCATATTTAATCTCCCTTGCTGGCACCGCGCCACCCCCTCAGGTTGCTGCGCGAAGCCAAGATTGACGAGCATACGCGCAATGTATACAAATGTTTTCATATGGATGCAAGGCGGCATGACCGATGTGGAAATAGCCGCCGGAAACACGCAGCAACAGGAGCGGGGACGTGGCAGCGAAAGAAGGTAATGGCTTGAAACAGAACACAATCCTGACGCATGCTGGACGATCGCCATCAGCAAATTATGGCACAGTGAACACCCCGGTCTATCGGGCGTCCACGATTCTGTTTCCCACGCTTGAGGCGCTGGACAACAAGGAACATACCAAACTGCGCTACGGCCGGCGCGGCACGCCGACCACGCATGCGCTCGAAGACGCCATGTGCGAAATCGAAAAGGCCGATCGCGCTCTGATCACGCCGTCCGGCACCAATGCCTTGGTCGTGGTGCTCACCACTTACGCCGAGCCCGGCGCGCATTTCCTCATCATGGACAATGCCTATGCGCCAACCCGCAAGTTCTGTGCGCGATTGTTGAGCCGGTTTGGCGTCGAGACCACATTCTATGATCCCACCATCGGGGCTGACATCGAATCGCTCATCCGCCCCGAGACCAAGCTGATCTTCATGGAAGCGCCGGGATCACAGACGTTCGAAATGCAGGACATCGCCGCGATCGTGGATGTGGCCAAGCGCAACAATATCGCCACGGCCATCGATAACACCTGGAGCGGGGGATATTTCTGCCAGCCGATCCAGTGGGGCGTGGATATCTCGATCCAGTCTGGCACGAAATATCTCTCCGGCCACGCCGACGTCATGCTCGGCACCATCGTGTGCACGAACGAGCATTATGATCGCCTGCGCGATACTTATCTGCTGATGGGCGTATGCGTCAGCCCCGACGACGCCTGGCTGGTCCTGCGCGGCCTGCGCACGCTGGGCGTCCGCCTGCGTCAGCACGATCTCAATGCCCGCTTCGTTGCCGATTGGCTGGGCAGGCAGCCCGAAGTGCTTCGCCTCCTCCATCCAGGCCTTGAGGGCGATGCCTTCCATGGTTTGTGGAAGAAGTATTTTACCGGCGCATCGGGACTGTTCGGCTTCATCATCGGCGAAACCGACCGGACGAAACTTGCCAAACTCTTTGACGGGCTTTCGCTGATCGGCATGGGATCGAGCTGGGGTGGTTTTGAAACCCTCATGATCCCCACGAACCCGACCATCAACCGTACAGCCACGCAGTGGTCGCCGCAGGGTCAGACCATGCGCATTCATGTCGGTCTCGAGGATCCGGAAGACATCGTACAGGAAATCCGCGACGGCTTCGACCGTATGCTCTAGGTTTGCTGCGACCCCGCGGCGCCGTCGGCGGCGGGCGGGGTCTCAGCGCAAATGTCCGCTTTCGGGCAATTGTGAAAGTTCGTCCAACGGCCGGAATGGGGCGGGTCGCAGACCTTGGTCAAGGGCCGCGACGCAAGCGTGCTAGATCTTTACCTTGAGCCATTCCTGATAGCGAGCGACAGTGTCCGCATTGGGCGGATAGACGCCGAAGGTCGACTTACCGGACTCGATTTCAAGCTTCAGGAACTCTTCCTGCCGATCCATGGCCACGGCCTCGTCGGCGATCTCGTCGGCCCATTTGCGAGGAATGACGATGACGGCCTCGGCGTCGCCGAACATCACGTCATCGGGATAGACCGCAACGCCGCCGCAGGCGATGGGCTGGTTCATATCCGAGGCATGATGGGCGACGAGGTTCGCCGGCGCCGCCGCGCCGGTGCAGAAAGTAGGCAAGCCCAGTTCGGCAATGTCCATGCTGTCGCGCACCCCGCCATCGAGCACCACGCCGGCCACCTGCCGATAGATCAGCCGGCGCATCAGCACGGCACCGATGCCGGCAATCTCGGGCATGTTGCGGCAATCCAGCACCAGCACATGACCGGCCTCGATCGTGTCGATCGCCTTGCGCTGATAGTTGTCGGGGCTCGAACTGTATTCGGATCCGTCGATATCCTCACGCGCCGGAATATAGCGCACGGTGAGCGCCGGACCGACCATCGGCGGCTGGTCTCTGCGCAGCGGCCGCACGCCGCGTATGGCGGTATTGCGCAGCCCGCGCTTGAGCAGCAGCGTGCTTAGTGTCGCCGAATTGGTGGTTTTCAGCTTTCCGATGGTTTCGGCGCTCAGAGCCGTCATACGCTCCTCCTGTTGCTGTTGCGACATAACAGGGAAGCGCACAAAAGTTCAATAAAGAATTATAAGTTTCTTATTTGGAATCTTCCGCTCCGCCAACCAGCCGGGTCAATGCGGCCGCTGCTTCCGTGACTTCCTTGCGGATGGCGCGTTTCCGATCTGGCGTCGCGTCGCCAATGAACGGCGAGCTGACGCAGGCCACCAATAGACCGCCGGGGCCGAATACCGGGGCCGCCAGCGCCCGCAGGCCATGGTTCGACTCCTGGTTGTCTTCGGCATAGCCTTCATCGCGAATGCGCCGCAGCTCGTCCGCCAGAACATCCGGATCGGTGATCGTATGTGGCGTCTGTGCGACCAGGCCCCGGCTGCAATAGTCGGCAACCGCCTCCGGCGCGGCATAGGCCAGCGCCAGCTTGCCTGCGGCCCCGACATGCTTGGGCGATCGCGTGCCGACGCGGATGGTAAGGGCATATTCCGCTGGGCTGATGGTCGCCAGAATGGTCAGCATTTCATCACCCTCGGGCGCCGACAGCTTGAAGGACTCGCGAACGCGGTCGCTGGCCGATTGCAATAGCGGGCGGGCCGCCTCCACCAGTGTGGCGCGGTCGGCGCTGGGAGAAATGCGCCGCGCCAATTCGATGAAGCGAGGCCCCAGCTCATAGGTGGCGCCGCCATTCACCTTGGCCACCAGCCCATGCGCGGTGAGCGAATTGAGAATGCGATAGACCGTGGACCGAGCCACGCCCAACTGCTCGACCAGGTCTCCCAACGATATGCCATCCCTGGCCTCCGCGATCGCCCCCAGTAGATGCGCGGTCTTTTCGACGATTGGCGAACCATGACGCAGTTCATTCATGAAACTGACGTGTCCTATTTGGAACAAAGATTGACATTGAGTTTCCGATATGGTGTGACTTCCGTCAACCGATGTCACATTTGAAACTAATCCATCCGAGACCATCGGTATAGGGAGGATATTCATGCTGCATTCCACGACGCTCCGCCGGAGCGCACTCGCCTTGCTGCTCGGCACGACGCTGGTCACGCCGGCCTTTGCGCAGGCCGATTCCATTACCGTCGTCGTTACCGATGAGCCCAGGTCGCTCGATCCTTGCGATACCGACCTCTCCAACAATGCGCGCGTCCTGCGCAACAATGTCACCGAGACGCTGGTCAATCTCGATCCGGCCAATGGCGAAGTCGTGCCCAGCCTTGCCACCGAATGGAGCCAGATCGACGAGCTGACCTGGGAATTCAAGCTGCGGGAAGGCGTGACCTTCCACGACGGCACCCCATTCGACGCGCAGGCCGTGGCCATGGCGCTGACGCGCGCCCAGGATGCGGCGCTTGCCTGCGAAGTGGGCCTGGCCACATTGTCGGGCAATTCCTTCACGCCGCAGGTGCTGGATGCCACGACGCTACGCATCGTCACCAGTACGGTCGAACCCATTCTGCCCAACAAGATGTCGGCCCTCGATATCGGCGCGCCCTCGACGCCTGGCAACGAGAAGACCCGCGCGCCCGTCGGCACCGGTCCCTATAGCCTGGTGGCATGGAATGCCGGCCAGAACGTCCAGTTGCAGGCCTATGAAGGCTATTGGGGCGACAAACCCGCCATTGCCAATGCCACCATTACCTGGCGGGCGGAATCGGCGGTCCGCGCCGCCATGGTCGATACTGGCGAGGCCCAGGTCGCTTATGAAATCGCCCCCCAGGACGCGACAAGCGAAAACGACCACGCCTTCCCCAATGCCGAAACCTCGCTGCTGCGCATCGACCAGGCCATTGCCCCGCTCGACGACGGGCGCGTGCGCGAGGCCATGAATCTGGCCATCGACCGCGACGGCCTGATCGGCACCGTCTTCCACGAAGGGGCGCAGAAGGCCATGCAGGTCGTCCTGCCGTCGGTCTTCGGCTACAATCCGGACATTCCGGTCTGGACTTACGATCCGGACAAGGCCCGCGCCCTGCTGGACGAAGCCCGCGCCGCCGGCGTGCCGGTGGACAATGAGATCGTCCTCTATGGACGCATCGGCATCTATCCGAACTCGGCCGAAAGCATGGAAGCCATCCAGGCTATGCTGCTCGATGTGGGCTTCAACGCCCGCCTCGAAATGATGGAAACCACGCCCTGGCTCGAAAAGCTGATCGGTCCCTTCCCGGCCGACCGTCCGCCGTCCGTGCTGCAGACGCAGATCGACAATACCGAAGGCGATGCCGTCTTCACCCTGCCCAACCGCTTCACCTCGGGCGGCAACACCTCCACCATCGGCGATCCGGCACTCGACACGCTGATCTCCAAGGCCTCGGCGGCCACCGGCGAGGAGCGGCAAAGCCTTTTCCAGGAGGCGTTCAACTATATCGCCGTCGAGGCGATCAATATCGTGCCGCTCTTTCATATGACTACCATCGCCCGCGTCTCGCCAGACCTGAACTATGTTCCCGACGTCCAGGCCGGAAACGAGATCAAGCTGCGCACGATGAGCTACAAGTAACGCGTCCCTTGGGTCCGCCGGTCCATCCGGCCGGCGGACCCGAACACCGAACATATCCAGGCCCATGGCACCGATTTTCCTGCTCAGGCGCACTGCGCTCGCCGCCCTCGCCTTGCTGGCGTTGATGACGGCGACCTTCTTCCTGGTTCGCCTGACGGGCGATCCCGTGGATCTCTATCTGCCCGTCGATGCCTCGCAAGCCGCCCGCGACGCCATGCGCGCGCAGCTGGGCCTCGATCGGCCGGTGCTGGCGCAATTCCTCGAATTCTTCGTCAATCTGGTGCGGCTCGATTTCGGCACCTCGCTCTGGCACAACCGGCCGGCCATGGCCGTGGTGCTCGAGGCCCTGCCCAAGACGCTGGCGCTGGGCGCCATCGCACTGGCCCTGGCCTTCGCGCTGTCGGTGGTCGTCGGCGTCATTGCCGCAGCACGGCCGGGCAGCGCCATCGATCGCCTCATCAATGTCGTCAGCCAGGCGGCGGCCAGCGTGCCCGACTTCTGGCTGGGCCTGATGTGCGTATTGGTTTTTGCCGTCAATCTGCGCCTGCTGCCGACTTCGGGTTTTGGCGGTCCCGCCTATTGGGTTCTGCCGGTGGTCTGCCTCATGGCCCGACCCTTCGGCATGCTGGTGCAGATCATCCGCGGCTCCATGATCGAGGCGCTCAATGCCAGCTATGTACGCACCGCGCGCGCCAAGGGCGCCATGGAAGGCAGGGTCGGCTTCGTCCATGCCCTGCGCAACGCCTTGCTGCCCGCCGTCACCGTCACCGGCGACCTTGCGGCCCAATTCGCCGGCGGGGGCGGTGTGGTCGAGGTGGTCTTTGGCTTTCCCGGCGTCGGCAAGCTCCTGATCGACGGCATATTGCGGCGGGACTTCGCCATCGTGCAGAGCTCGATCTTTGCCGTCGCCGTCGTCATCTTTCTCATCAATATCCTGGTCGACATGCTTTATGCCGCCATCGATCCGCGGGTGAAGGTGGAATGACCGACGCATCACCCATCACTGCTCGCAGGTCCGGCCGCGCCGCCTGGCTGATCCGGGCCCTTGCGTCCGACCCGATGGCCCTGTGCTCGGTCATCTGGCTGGCCCTCGTCCTGCTGCTGATCATCGCCAATGCCAGCGGTGTCTTTGCCGGCGCCCGCATCGACCTCAAGGCGCGCAACCTGCCACCCTTCGATCTCACCTTTGACTGGCGGCTGTGGCTTGGCGCCGACGCGCTGGGCCGCCCGCTCCTGGCGCGCCTTGCCGAGGCGGCGCTGACCTCGCTGGGCATTGCGCTGGTCACCGTATTGCTGAGCGTCTTTGTCGGCACTTTGCTCGGCCTAGCGGCCGGCTATTTCGGCGGGCTCGTCGGCGCCGCCATCATGCGTGTTTCCGATATCATCATGGGTTTCCCGACGCTGCTCGTGGCTCTCGTCGGACTCTACCTGTTCGGCCCCAGCGTCACCAATCTGGTCATCGTCCTCGCCATCACCCGCATGCCCTCCTATATCCGCGTCGCCCGGGCCGAAACGCTAGAAGTGCGCGAACGGCTGTTCGTCGATGCGGCGCGTGCCTTTGGCGGCGGGCCGCTCTGGATCATCCGCAATCACATCCTGCCCATCGTCACGCCGACCATGCTGACCCTGGCCTCGGTCAATGTGGCCATGGTCATGCTGTTCGAATCCGGCCTCTCCTATCTGGGCCTGGGCGTGCAACCGCCTGCCGTGAGCTGGGGCCTGATGATCGCGCAGGGCCAGGGCTACCTGTCCTCGGCCTGGTGGCTCGGCTTCTTCCCGGGCCTTGCCGTCATGCTGACCACCATGAGCTTCAATCTTCTCGCCAACTGGTTCCGCATCGTCAACGACCCGTCCCAGCATTGGCGGCTCGTGCGGAAGAAGCGCCAATGAGCCTCCTCGAAATCCGCGACCTCGCCGTCAGCTTCGAAACCGCGTCCGGCCGCATCCAGGCCCTGAGCGGCGTGTCCTTCTCGCTCGAACGCGGCGAAGTGCTGGCGCTGCTCGGCGAAAGCGGCTCGGGCAAGTCGGTGACCGCCTCAGCGATCATGGACCTGGTGCCCAATCCGCCCGGTTCGATCGATGGCGGCGCCATCACCTTCGACGGCACCGACCTGCTCGGACTGACCCCGCCGCAGCGCCGTGCCATCTGCGGCGATCGCATCGCCCTGATCTTCCAGGATGCCCTGGCCGCGCTCAACCCGGTCTATTCCGTGGGCTGGCAGATCGGGGAAATGTTCCGCATCCACCACAGGACCCTCGCGGGCGATATCGAGGGCGCGGTGGTGGACCTGCTCAAGGCCGTCGGCATTCCCGACGCCGCGCGCCGCGCCGGGCAATATCCGCACGAATTCTCCGGCGGCATGCGCCAGCGCATCATGATCGCCATGGCGGTGGCGCTCGAGCCCGACATCATCATCGCCGACGAGCCGACCACCGCCCTCGACGTGACCATCCAGGCCCAGATCGTCGACCTGCTCGACACGATCCGCAAGCGCAGCGGCGCCGGGATGATCTTCATCACCCACGATCTCGGCGTGGTGGCCGAACTGGCCGATCGCGTCGCGGTCATGTATGCCGGCCGCATCGTTGAACAGGCCAGCGTCTTCGAACTCTTCGCCGATGCGCGCCATCCCTACAGCATCGGTCTTCTCGCCTCCCAGCCCCGCATCGATGTGGAAACGGCCGAACTGGTGCCCATTCCCGGTTTCGCCCCCAATCCCGCTGCCCTGCCATCGGGCTGCGCCTTCCGCACCCGCTGCCCCCGCGCACAGCAGGTCTGTGCCGATATGGTGCCGGGGCTCGAAAGCGCCGGCCCCGGCCGGCTGGTTGCCTGCCACTTTCCGGGAAATGCCGCATGACCGCCCCCCTGCTCGACGTCCAGGACCTCAGCAAGCATTTCGGCTCAGGCAGCGCGCCCGTCCGTGCGGTGGACGGGGTCAGCTTCTCCATCGCCCAGGGCGAGACGCTGGGCCTCGTCGGAGAAAGCGGCTGCGGCAAGACCAGTCTCGTCCGCACCCTGCTGCGTCTCAACGCGCCGACATCGGGCCATGCCATGCTCGATGGCATCGACATTGCCACCGCCAGGGGGGCCGAACTGCGCGCCATGCGGCGCAAGATGCAGATCGTGTTCCAGGACCCTTATCAGTCTCTCAATCCGCGCATGCGCGTCGATCGCCTGCTGTCCGAGCCCTGGGCGCTGCATCGCGATATGCTGCCGAAATCCCATTGGCCTGTGGAAATTGCGGGCTTGCTCGAAGCGGTCGGCCTGCGCCCCGAACATGCCCTGCGCTATCCCGGCGAATTCTCCGGCGGCCAGCGCCAGCGGCTTGGTATTGCCCGAGCCCTCGCCCTCAATCCGTCGCTCCTCGTTTGCGACGAGCCGGTTTCGGCGCTCGACGTCTCGGTCCAGGCCCAGGTCATCAATCTCCTCACGCGGCTTCGCAAGGAGCGGAAGCTGGCCATGCTCTTCGTGGCACATGATCTGGCTGTTGTCCGCCATGTATCGGACCGCGTCATGGTCATGTATCTGGGCAAGATCATCGAGACCGGCCCGACAAAATCCATCTTCGCAGCGCCGCGCCACCCTTATACGCAGGCCTTACTCTCGGCCGTGCCGGTATCCAACCCAACCCAGCGCGGCCAGCGCAAGCGCATCGTGCTGTGGGGTGATCCGCCCAGCCCGTCCAATCCGCCCAGTGGTTGCCGCTTCCGCACCCGTTGCTGGAAGGCAACCGAGCTCTGCGCCAGAGAGGCCCCGGCTCTGGTCCCGCGCGGCAACGATCCGGCACTGCTCACGGCATGTCATCACGCCGAACCAAACTAGCGCCGGCTCTAATGTCCGCTTCCGGGTTGCTTTTGGTCGTTGGCAATGACCGCAATGGGGGCGGCACGCCGAAGAGTACCGTCAAAAGGACCGCCAGATTGATTTGCTGCGATTACTGACCGCGCTGCGACCAGACAGAAATTGAGAAATTTCAATAACTTAATCAGATGCGCCATTTCAATTGATGATGCACCTTAGAAAATAACCCAAAAATTCCGCAACTCATTGTATTTTATACGAAATTCCACTCCAAACTACGCTAAAACTCCTACTCCCACTCCAATATTATTTCCGCGCTAAGCGTCTGATATGCTTAAGGAAAAGAAAATTCTCGGGTGAGTATACCGTGAAAGATACCGTCAAAAACCTAGCCTTTTGATTTTGCTATGGTTTTTTGGAATTCCAGGATGGAAAAAATCCTGTGAACTATCGAGATCTATCGGCCATTCTCGTGGTGTCGTAAACGGCGATAATCGAAGCTAGCTCTTCTAACAAAGTACCGTCAGCATCTACGAAATCGATACGCTGATTGGCCCCCTGTCATCCGAGAGGGAGGCAGCCATAGGAAGTTTCAGGAGCCAACCGGCAAGGGATCGGTCCCCTCGCTAAGGATTGCAAGATAGCGACGGTAGCTGAACACCCTCCCCCGCTTGCGACCGGTGATCTCCTCGACAATGCCCATCTTCTCCAGATCGGCCAAGGCCGCATTGACTGTCGGCGCCGACAAGCCCGTTTTCTGGACAAGCTGGTTGGAGGTCAGGAACGGGTTCTGCTGGAAGAGATCGTGGATGCGGAGCGTCGAGCCCGCGCGGTCGCTTTCGTTCGTGATCCGCTCGCGATCTTCCTTGAAGAGATCGACAATCCGCGTAGCGGCCTCGAAGGCCTGGTTCGCCGTTTCGGCTACACCCGCCAAGAAGAAGTCGAGCCAAGCCTCCCAATTGCCGTTTTCTCGCACCTCTTGGAGCAGACGATAATAGTCGGCACGATGCGTTTTTAGGTAGAGGCTGAGATAGAGCAGCGGCTTGCGGAGCACCCCGTTGACGCAAAGATACAGCGTCACCAAAAGGCGACCGATGCGGCCGTTGCCATCGAGGAACGGGTGGATGGTCTCGAACTGGACATGCAGCAGTCCGGCCTTGATCAGTGCCGGCAATTGCGATCCGTCTTCGTGAATGAAACGCTCCAGCGCATCGAGGCAGGCATCGAGTTCGGTGACGGGCGGCGGTACGTAGAGCGCATTTCCGGGACGTGAGCCGCCGATCCAGTTCTGGGAACGGCGGAAGTCACCCGGGCTTTTCGTGCCACCGCGTCCGCTTTGCAGCAGTCGGGCGTGCATCTCGCGGATCAGACGCAACGATAATGGAAGCTCTTCCAGCCGCTCCAGACCGTACATCATCGCATCCACGTAGTTCGACACTTCACGGATGTCGTCGATCGGCTCCCCTGTCTGGGCTTGGTTCTCGAAGCGCAGAAGATCGGTCAGTGTGGACTGCGTCCCCTCGATCTGGGACGAAAGCACCGCCTCCTTGCGCACATACATATAGAGGAAGAGTTCCTGGCGCGGCAGCAGCATGGTGATACCATCCAATCGTCCGAGCGCGCGCTCGGCTAGGCTCAGCCGGTCTAGAAGCGCCAGTATGTCGATCTGCGGCTTCGGTGGCAGAGGCGGCGGTACGAAGGCGCGTACGATCTCGCCCGCGACAGGAGTTTCGACATATCGGCCAAGGCGCTGATTTGCGTTGGAATCGGTCATAACGCCATCTTGGCAGCATGACGCTATTTAAACAATGCTGCCGATATTTAAATAACGGACATACTAGCGTAAGCGCGCTTAAATAGGCTTGTCGCACTCCGACTACTCAAACAGAAGGGTAAAACCGTCCGATCAACATTGGATGGGGCATCCGGTGCGACGAATCGGATAGGACCGCCGTCCTCATCAATCACCGCAGAGAATCTTCATAGCCTACCCACATGCCTGACCTTCCGCATACCAAACTGCTTGCCCGAAAAATCTCAGACTTCTGCCGCCTCCGTCTCGATCCAGCATTGCCCCCGCAGGAAAGCACACGGATCAAAGAGTTTCTCCTCGGTCTAATCGCCCAGTCGCAGATACCGCCTCGCAAGGTGCGCGGCTACGATTGGGACGAAATCGCCCTTCAATGCGGCCTCGATAAGGATGCCCTTCGAGGTGCGAGAGCGGCGATCGAGCCGGCGTTGGATGCAATCGTGCGGAACACGCAAAATCCAAGCAAACGCCCTTCCACCACAATCCGAAGCACACAGGATACAAAGCCGCATCCGCAACGCGGCCGACCTCCGCGACAGCCAGAGGAAAAGCCAGGTGCTGCGGGCCACGTTGGCGCGAAGGGTCGATCGGAGCAGCCGCCCACGACGAACCGGCGGAAGCCCGGCATCAAGCCACGCGCGATCGAGGAGTTTCCCACGCCCCTCTTCGATGATTGGATTGATCCACCGGCCTTTCGGGAGGCGCTGGAACTACACATGCGCCGACACCGTGACAGCTACTGGCATCTCCACCGTGCCGTTGTTCGCGATGAGGAAAAATTCGACCACTCGACCATCCGTCACTGGCTACAGGGATCGAAAGCACCTCGCAGTGTTTCGAGCATGGAGGTGCTCGGTCGCATCGAACGACGCTATCGCCTCCCGACGGGATATTTCAAGGCGAAGCTCCCGCATCAGACTCGGTCGGTCTCGGGTTATGTTCTCGACGATATCGCCCCGGCCGAGCGACGGCGGCTCGCTTGGCATCTGCCCGACAATTTCAACACACGCCCGCGCCAGGAACAGGAGGAAATCCTCGAATGGGTTCGGCGCGTCATCATCAGGGGCTCGACCGACTACAGGCGCTTTCAGGCAGCCGCGATGAAGCAGCGCTACGCGATTCGTTTTCCAGGGATCACCTACGGTCAGGCTGATACGGCAGACGAACGTCATCGAAACAGATGCGAGGAGCAGGACGAAGACAGCGTTTCCTTCGCCGATCCCGACCTGCGATCCGGCGTTATCGACGCCCCACCTGTCCTCGCCATGGAAATGGTCGAACTCATCCGCTTCAAGACCGCAACGCTCACGGCATTCGGTCTCCAGAGGAACGGTGTCTGGGGCGAGGAGACAGCATCACAGAAGGTCGAGCATCTTGGCCTGATGTTTGGCGCCCTGGCCGCCCATCCGCGGGGGCCCGTGCGTGGCTACGGCGTGCCGCCGCAGCACCTGACCTTCGGGCTACTCGTCTTCCCCTCGATCTGGGACTGGTACGTGCAATGGCGCGAGAGGCGGCGCGGCTTCTATACCGCTTGGGAGGTGGATATGCTGCGCATCTCGCTTGCCCTCACCCGAAAGGAAACGGGATGGCTGCGGCAGCACCCTCATCTCGGAAAGCGCCTCCGACCTATCGCCGGCCTGGTTACGCAGGATGACATCGACCGCGCATGTGCGGACTGGGACGATGCCTGCGACGTCTATTTCAAGCATGCGTCCTCCCGCGTGAAGGAGATCCAACGCGTCGCGCGAGTCCATCGCGATCCGTTCGAGCCGATCATGCCGGTATTGGAGGCCGAAAGCCCGGTCGGCGAATATCGGAAGATCACCGAAGAGATCCTCCGACTCATGCCGGACGAGCGGCTCTATCGTCGCCCGGCGGCGGAAGCCATCCGCTCGTTCCTGATACTGCGCTTCGGGCTGCATCTTGGATTGCGGCAGAAGAACCTGCGTCAGTTGATGGTCTGCGAACGCGGGAAACTGCCGCGGTCCGAGCGGCAGCTGGCTGACATGAAGCGCGGCGAGATCCGATGGAGCGAACGCGACAAGGGCTGGGAAGTGCTAATCCCGTCGGTCGCCTTTAAGAACGCGAATTCGTCCTATTTCGGGAGCAAGCCGTTCCGCCTGATCCTGCCCAACCTCGGCGGTCTGTACGATCACATCGAGGCCTATATCGATCGGCACAGACGTGTCCTTCTCGGTGAAGCCGAGGACCCGGGCACGTTCTTCGTGAAGACGGTGAAGACGACGAGCAGGGACGCTTCGTACGACCAGAACACGTTCTATGAAGCTTGGCGTCTGACGATCCAGCGATATGGAATCTACAACCCCTACACTGGGCGAGGTGCGATTGCCGGCCTCCTCCCTCACGGCCCACATAACGTCCGCGATGTGCTTGCGACGCATATTCTGAAACAAACAGGTTCCTACGAGCAGGCGAGCTATGCCATCCAGGACACACCAGACATGGTCGCGCAGCACTACGGCCGCTTCCTGCCGCAGGACAAGGCGGCCCTCGCCGCGCGGATTCTGAACCAGGTCTGGGAAGCGGCGTAAAAGGATTTCAAGGGGGAGTTAGAAGCTCGATGCCCTCTTGCCTAGTCACATAAAGCTGTCTGGAAACACCCTGGAGCGGATAGCCGAGTGACACCACCACAGCGCGATACGAGTGCCGATAATCCTGATGACCCGCCTTTACCCTCGGGTTCTGGGAGACGGACTTCCTGATCTGATTGAAAGTTCGGTAAGGCTGGTCAGCCAGACCTATGGCGATGCGGAGATATTCGATCATTTCCCGCAAATGATATTCATGCCTTGATTCGAAGGCATGCGATGTGGGCTCGCATCACTTTTGTCCGCGCCAAGACGACTGGCGGATGTGACGTCCGGGAAGTCAGCTCATCAGCCTTGACCGGGCTCTTCGATAGCCAATGAATAGCCGCCACGCACTCTCTCCAAGCTTGTACCGGCGAGACTTGCGAACAGCGCCTTAACAGCCTTTTCGGCATCGGACTTGCGGTACTGGGCGCAGTATTGGTTTTCGCCAGTCGAGAAGAGCTTGCGGAAGTTCACAATCGTTCTGCGGCGTCCGCCAACATAGACGTAGCCGGTGAAGTACCCAGAATAGCCGAAATTGGCATTCCTGCCAGCGACCGCCATGCGTCCGCTCGAATCGAGCTTGGACTGGATCATCACGTCGCCGTCGTCCGGTGCGATCTCGCGTGTGGCGATCACATTGCCTGCAATTTCCACAACCGTGAACCCTTTCTGCTCGTAACTCTCCCGCTCCCGCTCCGAGATGTGGTGCTCTTCGTAGTCGAGTTCCTCCCAATCGAGCACGTGGCCCGTCAGCACGACCGGTTCCAATTCGCGAGTCATCGATATCTCCAGGCGGTGCCCGACAACGAAGGTGGCGATGACCCACAGTCAGGCTAATGCGGGAAATCTAGGTCAGCGATATGTACCCACGAGCGTTGGTCCCCACGGAGGTGGATGCCTCTTCTTAGAAAACCCCGCAATCTTCGGGTCGAGTTAGATGAAGCCCAGTGTGGTTTCCAAAGCCTTGCGTATTGTGGTTCGACCAGTGCTCGATGCCTTCTTGTACTCTTCCTCGGAAAAATCCAGTTCAGCAGCAGGAAGCAGTCGCTGCTCAAAATACGTCTGGCTTACATCCTTGGCCTCTACTGAAGCGACAGCCAGGTGCTTGCGAAGGACGTCAAACAGGGCCTGAACGCCAACGGCTCGCTTGATGAAAGAGTCGTCTGTTGCCTTTTGCCAGAACAAGACATCGCACGCTTTGAGATAATTAAAGACCATGGTGTAAATAAGCGTGTCGTTCACGGCCAGGAAGAAGCTTCGCAAAGGGCTTCTATCCTTGGGGCCGCTGGCCAGCACGGCGCGCGTCTGCTTGTTCGGTGTTAGCATGGCTTGCGTATCACGCTTGGGATTAGCCGAGAACAACCGCATGATGCCTTCGACGATGACCGCCGTGGACACCTTCCACTCGCCGCCGCCTGTGATGGCCTTGAGCGTCTCGTCAAGTTGGGGAGCGACGATGACCTTGCCCCGCAATGGCGATGCGTCCTCCGTGGCCAGCTTGCGTGCGAAGAAGACCGCCAACTTATCGGGCGACCAGAAGGCCGGTTCTTCGTCCTCGACATTGTAGCCGAAGAGCTCGTAGGTCAGGCTCTTGTCGACCGGCTTCTGGGTCGAGTTGATGGTCGCGAACAACTGCGCCTGATACGGTTTGGGCAGATCGAGGAATACGGCGCATAACAGGTTCATGTTCAGTCGATCGGCCCGCTCCGATTTCGCGAATGCGAAAAGCCGGTGCTGGCCGTCGATAACTGCTGCCAGCTTGTCAGCGGTAGGGATAGTGAGCGTATAACCACCGCAATCATCCGGCTTGACAAGCCAGCGCCTATCCGGTCGCTCTTCGTCATCGCTCCCTTGATCGTCCGGCTCTTCGTTTTCGTCTTCGGTGGCCCCTTGCTCGATCCGGCCGTCTTCGCGGTAATTGGCCGCCAGGATGATGGAATTGGGAAAGCCTGAGTCCTCCCGGTCGATGTATGCAGCGATCTGCTTAAGCCGTTCATCTCTTTTTGTGCGCTGAGTCGCCGTCACGGTGTAACCGATACCGTCAGCGTTGATCGATGCTTGCATAACGTCGCTGAACGCCACCTGAAGCAGTATATTAGCGGGAATAGAAGCTGCGAAGAACTTGTACATGGGCTGGTCGACCAGCACAGCCTTGGCGGTGAAGGGGAAGGTGTCATCGGTCATGATTTGAAACCGGTCAGATCGCCCTGGGGCTGTTGTTTGGGATCGCCACCAACGGCAGCATCGGGCGTGATCTTGATGTTGTCTTTCAGTCCGTCGTCCTGACCTGCGGTCAGCCACCACATCACGAGCGCCAACACTGATCCTACCGTGGCAAGGATGAAGGCCTGCGCATCGTCCTCAGGCTTAACAGCGTCCAGCCAAACCGCAAGTCCAACGAAGAGGAAAGCTGCCGTGACGCCGAAAACGCGCAGCGGCTTCTCCACATCAGCAAAGATCAGCTGGAGCGCCGCAGATCCCGCGAGAGCCAGGAAGTAAGTGAGCATGGCCGTGTGGACGTTGGCCACGGAAGCCCTCGATCCGCCGAAGATGAAAGGCCACACTTCATACCAAATACCGGCTCCACCAAGCCCAAATGCACCAAACAACAAGAAGCCCCAAGCGGCTGTATGTCCAATCGGTCCTTTGAAGCGCGCCTTCAGCTCATCGAAAAGCCACACAAACCCATTCACGCGTACCTGCACGCGCCACCTCCCAATAGAGCGAACTTCGGCAAACTGCTGACGCGACTAATGACATGAATTCGCCGCAATTGGAAATATTAGGCGAACACACGTGGCTGAAGTCAGACATGCCGGCCATCGCATTTGCGGGATGGGTCTCGGCACCCATCGTCACTGCCTTCGCCGGTGCGGACGGAAAGCTTTGCTGAAGCGACCTTTGGATGACGTACGACGTCGATCCGGCGTTCTCTCACCGATTTCGAAATCGAGGCCATGCGTGACTTAAGCTATGGTTCCCGCCGCACTGAGGCAGCATCGAATCATCGTCTCGTGCTGAAATTCGGGAAGTGAGCGGCTAAATGTCGATAGAGGAAAGAAACACGTTAGGGCCTTTGCAGACTTCGACTTGTCGTCTCGGGAGGAAAGACAAGACCTGCTTTTCGCAAATCGGTCGGCGGCTCGCGGGCATGCTCCGAAGGTTGGCATGCAAGCTCGACCGGGACGAGCTGTCCCATCGCACGGAACGTCGCACTTCCCCAATGTTTGGCGTGACCGAATTCGCCGAGTTGCCGTTCGCCCAACAGCTCGACTGGCGAGCCGCTCACGAGGGCCGGCTGGCGGTCCGATTCAGCGCCCTCGATCCTGTTTGGAACGCGGATGCCTCAGCGCCACCGGTAGTCCGTCCGCTGCGCGAGCACATGCGGCAGGTTTGCTATGCGGCGGGCGAACTGGACAACGCCACCCCCATGGATTGGCATCCCGTCTTTGAGCAACTTCGGTTGGCCTTCTCGTTGAACGAACTTTCCGCCGACACGGACATCCATCAATTTACGTTCATGTGCCGATCTGCCGGGGAATATGAGGGGGCGGCCAGCGAGGTCGCCGCCAAGCACCTAGCGGGAATAATCGTGTTCAACCTGGTCTGGACGGCTTACGAGGCGGCGGTGGAAACCGCCGGAGGAAAAAGCTTGCGCCATCGGCCCAAAGGCGCCTTCGGACGTGATTTGCTGTGCGAGCGATTTGCCGACCGGCAGATACCGATACTTCGGCAAGCTCTTCTAGACGCCATCGAACACCACCCGCATGCCGTAGGCTCGCTGCCCGGTGTGGAAGTTCGGGCCGCCCTTAGGAGCGGGAACTGGGCGGCGCTCGCAGCCGAGCACCTGCGTCGGTTTCGCAACGACGCGGTGCATGGCAAGATCAGGATGCCTGAACCTGAAGACTGGGGTGAAGGGTCCGCCTACAAAGTCGATGATGACCCGCGGATAAAACGGTTCGCGAGCCACATCCGGCTCACGCTTATCCTCATACAGGCGATGATGATGATTTCGTTGCCCCGTCCAGAGGAGGACTTCTGGCTGTCCGACCGCGAAGCGGTACGTCACCTGAAAACGCTCCATCTGATCTATCCAGACGACGGCACCGATCTACTATTCGAAGAGCTAGCCGCCCCTGAGGATGTGTACTGGTAGAATTTCCATGCAACGAAGTCTGCGTTGGATGCCACAAGACGATCTTGGCTGCGAGGCGCCGGGTTAAACCGCATCTACCGGCTCTACCACGAAGAAGAGCTGACGGTTCGCAAGCGGCTCGCCAACGAGCGGTGGGAACGCGAGCACCGATCCTGGTCGAGGCGAAGCCGAATGTGCGATGGTCGTCGCTGGACTTCGTGCACGACCAGTTTGCCTATGGGCGGCGCTTCCGAGTGCTGAACATCGTCGATGGTGGGCGACCTCCAATATCGCCTTAGGTCTTTATGCCGGTCTTGCCGAAGAGGCTTTTGCGGAAGTCGGTAGAATAGGCGCTCGCAGCTATCTCCTTCACCAGGTGACCCTGCCAAGTCGGCTTCAGCCCAAAAATGCTTTGAATCTTAGCCAGTGCGATTTTTCCGTCTGTCAGACGTCGCCGTGCCTTCTTCCGCTCCTCATTACCTAGCTTGTTCAGGTAGCTTTCCGTCCCATTGAGCATTTTTTTGAACCTGACCATGAAATTGCGCCAATCGCCATTCTTGGCGGTCACAGCATTTTTTATCGACTTCATCGATCGGCAGGCAGACGCATCTGCATAGAAAGTGTTGGCAAGTACACCACTCATCAATTTTGCCTCATGCATCTCGTAGCTGACATATTTGCACAGAGCGGCCCAGTATTGCCGATACACTACTTCCTCTATGCTGTCGTCGATGTCGGATGCCGAGCGCTTTCCCAGACCATGGAGCGAAACATCGTTCTCGATATACGTCACGATGTCAGCGTAGTTGATTAGGATATTCTCGGTTTCATGCTCCGCTAGGAACATAACCCCGTCGAGATCATCCACTTCGAAGAACGGATCGACGCATTCCATGAGCTTCTCGTAGCCATTGTGGGACACGGAGGCTTCTCCATCGAGCAGTCCGAAGACCTTCTTGTTTTTCTCCCTCTGAATCTCAACGCTACGTTTGACGGCCGCGCAGCCGGTGCCTTTCTCGTGCGGTACTTGGAACTCGATGAACTCGCCGTGTCCCGGCCCAATGAGCCGTTGAAAAAACTCAGCGTCGGATTCGTCTTCCACCACAACGATCACTTTGCCGAGATAAAGGCTTTCTAGTTCGCTCTTGCTGCGGAGCTGGTTGAAATCTGGCATCAATCCATCTCGTCGGTGATGATGTACCCACCCTTCACCAACCGATCCTCCTTGGTGTCGAAGTCGTAGACTTCGATCAGTTCTCGATTATGAGTGGTGAGGATCACTGAAAGGGCCGGGAAACGCCGCAGCAGGCTCTTGATTGCCTCGAACATCCGGTTCATCCACCTGGAATGTAGATGGATATCTATCTCGTCGACCAACACTACGGTGTTGGTCGTCATGTGTGTCAGCACGCGGGCAATAATCTGCAGGATGGCACGTTCGCCATGGCTCAGAGCAGATAACCCATGATTGCCATGGGCCGTGCGCACAAATGTCTTTAGCATCTCACGGTTTGGCGACAGGATCTCCTTGGTGGGATCGTCCCGGAAGATGAGTTCGTTAACGAAGGCGAGCAGTTCGTCCACGCGCCGGTCGCCGCCCTCTCGATCGCGAACCGCTAGCCATTCCAGCCAAACTAGGACGTTGTCTATAGAACTCCCCCAGTCGGGACCATCAGAGCCGAATATCTGGGCCGGCTGGTAGCCCCAACCGTCTGGTCTGGTGACCGCTTGCTTGACGGTGGGGGGAACCACCCGTCTGTCTGCGGGGAAGTAGAGCACTGCCGGCATAAGTTGGGAAAGCCCAAATAGCTCGCTCGGCGGGGCGTGGCGCATTCGATGTATGTTGTCTAACAGATGGAGGCCGAGTTCGTCGGTCTGCTCCAGCACGGCAAGGCCCGTGGCCGTCATTCGTAGGCCTAGCCTCGCCCAAACTCCGGCTTGTGCATCGGTCTCGAGCCTATCGGCGTCCCAATGCTGCAAGGGGTGTTCCTGGCCGGTCCAGATAGAGAGCAGAACGGTCTGCGTGCGCCCATCGATCGTCCAGGTAGATCTTATGTCGAGTTGCGCCAGGCCCTCGGCGTTTGGTTCGGCGAAGCGGCCCGTAGGCGGATCGTTCATGATGCCAAAGAGGCTATAGATCGTGTCGAGCACCGTCGTCTTGCCATGTGCGTTCGCGGCCAGGAGCATGTAGAGATTAGCCGGCCCCGCGTCCCGGGGATTGCCTCCTTCCTGATCGACGCCATAGAAGTCGAAGCGCTTGCTGCCTTGGCGGAACGGTCCCAAACCGTCCAATTCCAAGCCTATAAGTCTCCAATCAGAGATCTCCAGCGAAACCATCGTTACCTCACTGCCGCAATGATGTCCGCCGGCGTTACGCGACCGCCGTGGACGCGCACGATCGGCTGTCCTGCGAACTTGATGAGCATGTCGCCCTTACCGAGAAGATCCTCGGCGCCGCCGGCATCCAAGATGATCCGCGATTCGGAGGCTTTCTGCACCGTCAGCGCTATGCGGCTGGGCACGTTGGAACGAAGCATTCCCGGGAATGTTGCTGCCTCGGGCCGCTGGGTGGCCAAGACGAGGTGGATGCCTACACTGCGGGCTTTCTGCGCTAGGCGGATCAACGGGATGTCGACTTCAGGCCTGGTCATCAGCAAGTCACCCAGTTCGTCGACCACGGCCACGATCCGAGGGAGTTTCGCACCGTTGGCGTTCGCCTCATTTATGTCGCGGGCCTTGAAGCGCTCGAGCACGTCGCGGCGATCGTCCATGGTCTCGACGAGACCCTCTAGCGCCTGCAGGGCGGCATCCGGCGTGACCACGGTACCGTCGCTGATGAGATTGGGAAGCTCGCGATACCCGGCGAACTCCACGGCCTTCGGGTCGATCAGCAGCAGATGGGGGCGCTGCTCGTGATGCATCAGTAGAGAAAGGAGGATCGTGTGCAAGCACATGCTCTTGCCGCTGCCGGTCGTACCGCCGACAAAGAGGTGCGGTGCCTCAGCAAGATCGAGCAGAAAGGGCTCGCCTAGAACGTCTGTGCCGACGCAGATTGGAAGACCCATCGCCATGGCCTTAGGGCTCGACAGGCCAGTCGCTAATTCCGGCCAACCCACCGTCCGCCACGCAGAAGAGGGGCGCGGAATGTCCAGTATGACGGTTCGAGCGGATGATCCCAGGGCAACGGATACGGCAGCATCACCCAGCCCGAGTGCGAACGCAATCTTGGAGGTGCCTCGCCGGAGGCGATCTAGGTCGTCGAGCAGTCCAAGTTCGAAGGTAAAACGCGTCAGGCGAGGCCCCTCGAAGCTGGACAAAAGCTTGGCGCCCACGCCGATCTGACCCAGGACCTTGGTGACGCGCTCGCCCAAAGCTGCAGAATCGATGTCTACGCTGTCGGCGCCGGTGCGTTCCGCGAACAGCTCGTCGACGATGTATCGGTTGATGTCGGCGCCGTTGGAGAGATCAGCAGCGATCACCGCGATGCCGCGCCGGACGTGCCGCTGGAGGCTTTCGTGGAACGCGTCCTCGTCCTGGAAAAGATCACGTCCTTCATAGATAGAGAGTAGCCCACGGTAGACATCAGTGAAATCCTCCTGCTCGCCCTTCCCCTCGCCAGTGAGCTGAGGTGAATGGAGCTCTGCGCCGCCGGGTCTAGCGGCGACCGTGGCGTAGGTCTCCGGGTCCGGCGCCTCGGCGATCTGCAGGGAACGAGTTAAGGCGATGCGGGCAATTGTCCACCATTCCAGATCGCGATCCCACCCCTCCTTCATGATGCGTGAGATTTGGCCCTTCTCCTTTGGCGTGAGCCTGACACGTGCGACCATCAGCTCAGCTCCACCAAGGCTTCCTCTGCGACACGGGCCGCGTCGCCGGTATCGTTGCGGATCGTATAGTGGCGCTTGACGTGTGGTTCCAGCAGGGCCCGCTTGCGAGCGTCCATCTCCGCGTTGGTTGGCAGGATCAGGACCTGATGTGAGAGCACGGGATAGTAAGCGATCAGCAGATGATCCTGGTTCTCGCGGTCGATGCGACCGAGGGGAGTGTCGATTATCACTGGCATCTTCACGCCTGCGCTGTCCTTGAGGGCCCACAGCAGCGCCGTAGCGACAAGCTGTTTCATGCCGCTCGACAGGCTGGTGCGGCCGAGCTGCCGGCCGCCCTTCTCGTAGTAGGTCATGACATATGTGTCATCGATCCCGATGCGATCGATCAGCGGATGGTCGATGATGCGTTTGAAACGGTCATTGATCGTTTCCTCAAGACTGGTTCGAGTCGCAGACTTCAAGCTCTCGCCAATGTCGTTCAGAGCCTTGACTAGCTTGAGCAGATAGCGTGTGCGCGCTTGATCTGCAGCGGCCTGCTCCTGCGAGGCCAGCAGCGCCTCGATTCTGGCCTTCAGATCGACCTGGGCAGAGATCGCGGCGGCTGCCTCATTGCTCAGCACGCCCTTGCGTTGATTGTAGTTTGCGACTGCACCCTCGAGCTCCTCAATGCGATTGGTGACTGCGCGATATTCCTCGACATTGGCCTGCGATCCGACTTCTAGGTGTAGCAGGGCTTCGGCGACCTCGTGCAACTGCAGCTTGTCGCGGTGCACGTCTAGCATGTCCCTGACCAAGCTCTCGCGCTCGCCCTCGCCTACGGACAGCCAATGCTCGAGTGATCGGCGTACACGCTCCATCACCAGCGGGTCGGCAGCTACGAATAATCCCGATGGCTGGACCTCAGCGACGGCTTCTTGAAGTCGATCGGCTACGTGATTGGATATCTTCTCAGCTTGCTCCGGCGACAGTTCGGAATCGGCCTCCTGCACCCACTCGGTGAGTTGGCTGGAGACGGCGCGGACAAACCGGTGCTCTGAGGAGCTGCCCGCGACCAGCTTGGCCTCGACCTGAGAAGCGAGTTGACGGAGCAGTCGCAGGTTGCCGAGCAGCGGGATGGAGAACGGGACCTGAACGACGATGCGGTCGGTGAGCTCCCCAATCCTGTCCTGCAGCTCCTTCTTTTTCTGCTCCAGGGCCTTGCGCTGGACCTCGGAGGCTCCAGAGCTGAGATTGGCCTTGCGTAGATGCAGACGCCTTAGCTCTATGCCGTCGTTGCTTAACGAGACCTCAATGTCCGCAAGTTCATCTTCGGCATTTAGCTGGCTGGTCTGGGCCTTGGCCAGAGCGGCTTGGGCCTCATTGACTTGTTGGCGTAGTTGATTGCGTACATTGCGTTCGCGTCTTTCGCTCGCCAGAGTCTCGATCTCCCTGGCCAAATCCTCCACGAAGGTGATCCGTAAGAGCTTGTCGAAATCGGATTGCAGGCTGCCCGTCGATTCCGCTAGGCTTTTGATGTCCTCACCATCGAAGAAGAAGAAGCGCACCAGATCCGGCGGCAGCACGCCCGCGAGAAATTCTTCCGCCGTACCGGCGGCGATGCGATCGCCAACACGATCCACGTAGACGCCGTATGACAGGTCCTCGCCCTCAAGCGTCCACCAGCGCACGCCGGTGCAAGTCTCTCCGGTATCATCGACCCATTCAATGGAGACCCGCGCTTCGACCGGCTCGCCTTGACCGATCTTCCTCAGGCGTGCCCGACGGTTGATCACGCCCGTCCAACGAGCGTTGTCGCCGAGCACGAACTGCTTGTGCGGCAGGGTATGGCCTGGGAAGCCAACGGTGCGATACTTGCTGTCCTCCATACCTGTGAAGAAGAGCTTTACCGCATTTAGGAAGCTCGTCTTGCCCATGCCGTTCCGACCCCAGATCAGCACCACGTTCTTCTCTTGGGTCGTGTCCGAGAGGTTGAAGGCGTATTCGCCGTCGTAGGCAAACATGTTCGAGAGAGTGATGCGATTGAACTTCATGGACTAAGTCTTGACCTTCTCGAGCTCAGGCTCCAGCAGGGCCGATATCTCGCGGCGCAGGCCCGGACGGGCGCCCCAAGCCATGAGGTCCTTGTGCTTGGACTCGAGCATGAGCAGATGTCGAACGACCTGCGGATCAACGTCCGCAGCTTCGCAGACTTCGTCGATTATTTTGTCCTTGAGTTTTTGATCCAGCATGCAGTCCCCACCAAACACCTATACAACATCAGAATCCTAAACAATGCCAACCAGTTCTATTGCAATGCGCTTTGCAGCAGAACCTTAGCGAGCAACTCGGGATGTTTGTCGACGCCGTCGGCGATCCTAGACAGGTTCGTCATGCCGCGGTGCCAATGCGCGCCCACGAGATCCTGGAAGGAGCGGCGAGACATCAACGCTGCATCGGCGTGCTGGACGATGAGCGCTACCCAAAGGGCCAACTCAGCCTCGTCCGACCCGAACAATATGTCTCCTTTGATGGGCTTGCCGGCTCCGTCCGGCACGTCGCCCGGCAGGCCGGGAACACGGAGCGAAAGGGCGATCGCGACTCGTGCAGGCTGATAACGGTACTGAAATCCGAATGCCTTCATCAACACGGTGTTGTAGGCATCGCCATCGCGCGATGTCCTGAAGTCTGCCCGGGCTATGTCACCCAACTGGAAAGCACTATTTGCGGAGGTCATGCTGCGTGCCTCTCGAAATAGCCCGGCGCTATCTGCGCATCCCCCAACCCGGTCGTGGACGGCACGTACTCGAGATGGAATTCGTCGTTCACCTTATGTGCGATCAGGCGATAGTAAGCACCGCCGACCTCTTCGGGCTGCGAGAGCAGAACCGCCTGCACCGAGCGCCCCGAGAAGTATTCCAGTATCCTCTCTCGATGCTGTGTATCGAGGCGGCCGAGTGGAGTATCGATAATCAGCGGCAGCGGACCGTCTAGAAGGTCTGAGATCGCCGCCATCAAGGACATGGCGAAGATCTGGTTCTCGCCAGCCGATGCGTCATTGTCGCGAAGATCGCGCCCCTGCACATCCATAAGCGACACCGTTCCCATGCCATCAATGGCGATCCGTTGAACTACGCCCTTGTGAGCGAGCTGCTTGTAGATACTTGTCACCCTTTCGGCGAGAATGCCGTAATACTCCGGAACAATGCGTTCAATTGCCCGGTTGAGGCTCGCGATGACCTCGTTGGCTAATTCGACTGACACGAACATCGGCGAGGACGCCTTGCGAAGGGTTCGACGCTTCTCCCATTCGGCATTAATAGGCACCATTCGCTCCTCGATACTGCCGAGCGCCTGGTCTATCCTGCGTCTTTCAGTATCCAGGGAAGCTATGGTGCTGTTGATAGACGACAATTCTGCCGCCAGACGCTCCCGCTCCTGATCCACGGATGCGCGCGTGGACAATCGCTCGTTCCGTGCGGCGATGCTGGCCTTGAGCTGGGATATGGCCGTTAGGCTGACCTTGGTCGCCTCGATGCCTACATCGCGCATTTCTGTCATGGTCTGCATTATAGGCGCGATACGGTGTCCCTCGAGATAGGCATGCCTGACTTCCAGCTTCCTGGCGCTCAGAGCGGCCCATGCCTTCTCCACCCGATCGACGACGAGCTCCTCTGCAGCAGCATCCAGTCTTGGCTCAAGGGACCGCAATTGCGCCACCAGGGCGCTCAGCCCTTCGGGTGCGACTAGGGTTTCGCCCAATCCTTGCTTGAGAGAGCGAGCGGTCGCTGTCAGCAAGGAGTTGCCGACTAACGCCATGGGGAACTGTCGACCGAGAGTCAGCCGTAGGTCGTCGCGTAGTTTGCGTAGCTGTGCCTCCTCCCCGTGACGTAGATGGAGTTCTTCCTGCTTGTCATCGTAAGTGCCGTTGCCCAACGCGCCCAGTCCTTGGACGATCTCGTCTCGCCGGAGCTGCAGCGGATGCAGTTTCGCTTCCACCTCTATTAGATCGGCGAGGGTTCGCTCGCGTTCCGCGCTAATACTATGCCATTTCCGCGCTGCGGCGGCCTCGGCGTCGTCTGCCTGGATGTCCCGCGCTCTGTCCTTGGCGTAGTCCTTCAGGTCGTCCACCAAGCCCTTCAAAGTAGAGATGCCTAAAGCGCTCTCGATACCGAATCGAACCTGTTCGGAGAGATCCCTTTCCGCCAAGCGTCGAACGTGTTCGCCGTCGAACAAGAAGAACGGCATCATGCTCGGCGGCGCGATTAGCCGTGAGATAGTCTCTTCGTAGTATTCGGTCAGATCGCGATCGTTCGGGACCGCGAGGATGTCGCGATCCTCGCCGGTGCGCAGCACCAATTCCTCGTCGTCCTCTAGGAAACGGCCGGCGTCGTCCAGGTACCAACGTCTGTCGATCTCTAGGAGACCGTGGCGCGTGACGAACTTCATCGTCACCTCGATCATGCGCTCGCCGGCCTCGAAGGCGGGCCGGTGCATAGCCCGCTCGATGAAGAGCCGGTATTGGGCACGACGGTTGCCGCCTTCCATTGGGCCCATTCCGTCGCTCTCGAGATTAGCCCTGCTGCCATATAGTCCAATCGTGATAGCCTGCAGAATGCTGGTCTTTCCATTGCCATTGTTACCGCCGATCAGGGTCAAAGGCCGATCAACGTCATGGGAGCCCAGCACGATGCTGCCAGAGCGAAATGCCTTCCAATTCGTCATGTTGAGACTGTGCAGGCGAAAACCGCCGCCGGCTGGCCCGAGGGACTTTGCCGCAGCGATCGGAAGATCAGGCGCCTCTCCGATGCCTTCGGCGAATATCTGGTCGAACTGCGCGAAAAGCCTTCTTCGATTGCCGACATTCTCTGAGGAGCGCCGAGCATTCATCAGCCTGGAAATCGGGTCAGCCATTAAGTGAAACCGCTGGATTCATCAGGCGTTCTCCTGATCGAGGAGTAGGACGGTGTCCTCCGCCCATATTTTCCGGATGACTCCGATCTCTTCGTCAGAGATCAGCGCGATGCCAACCTCTTCCTGGATCGTGAGCAGGCGTTCGAGAATCTCGCGCCGGGCCTCCAGAGTGAATGGCCCAGGGATCAGGCGCCCCTCGCCAACGAAATTGAGAGTCCCGTTGCGGCGCGTGGCAGAGCGCATGCCACCATCTTCCCGGATAACCTTCAGCCAATCACGAAATTCTAGCAAGGGCTCAAGATCGCCATACCCCGCTTCGATGAAGGATTCGGCGCTCTTGTCCTTTTCGACCACCGTACAGGTCCAACAGCCGAAGCGCGATGATGCTGTTCCGCAGGAAGGTGCTTCCGACTTGTCGGTCACCAATGGGCATTCTCCACCACCGGCATTGCGGTACATAGTGACCAGTTCGCGGTGTGTCCCACCCCATGGCGGACTGGATTGTAGCAGTGCCTGCCAGACCTCGTCGGTGGTCAGTTCCACAATGGGCTTAAAGACGAAGCAGTTCTGCAGGCTGTTGTGGGGATTGAGGCGCTCGCCATTGTCGTAGCGTCCCACGCTGCGCGCTCGTTGCGTCGACTCGGCGCGTCGGACGCCGAGCAGTAGGATTGCTTCGCCGGACTCGGCAACCTTCGACTTGATGTAGGTGGTGGTCGGCGCGATCTTCATCCTGTCGGTACACCACCGAAAGATGCGACTCGGCGATGGATAGCCGCGGCCGATAAGATTGACCCAGAACGTCTGCTCGACTTCTGGCACAGTCTTTGCGACGATAACCGGCAGTCGGAGGGGCGTCACTGCCTTGCGTATCCTCTCCAACACCAGGTCGAGGTGGCCGGCAATAACAGGGCTCTCCACGAGCGTGTCGTTCGCCACGACATGGACCTCCCTGGTGCGACGACGCGGCGGAAGGCTCAACAGCATATCGAGGACCAACTGCGCCAACAGCGTGCTGTCCTTGCCGCCTGAGAAGCCAATGATCCAGGGCGTGCCGTGATCTTGCAGGTATTCGTCCTTAAGCTCGGCTATGATGCCGCCGAGTTTCGCCCCAAGAGACATTTCTTCACTAATGACCGACAGGCCCAGGGGCGCATTCATGAGCGATTCCTCGCGGATCTGAGACTGGCAACAGCTGAGACGATGGTAGCCGAAGCCTCCTCAACCTGCTGTAGCGTACTGAAGCGGCCCAGGCCAATGCGAATTGCCGTTTCCGCCCGTCCTTTATCGAGGCCGATGGCCAGCAGTACGGGCGAAGGTTCGAGTGAATGGGCTGAGCAGGCAGATCCGGTCGAAACGGAAATATGCTCCCTCAGCGCCATGACAAGCGCCTCGCCGTCTACGCCATCGATGCAGAGGTTCAGATTGCCAGGCAGACGACGGTCAAGACGGCCGTTCACGCTGGTGCCGGGGATTGCAGAAAGTCGGCCGAGGAGATCGTTCCGCAGGGAGGCGACGCGCTCTGCCTCATCGACCAACTCAATCGCAGCCAGTTCGCAGGCCATGCCGAAGGCGACCACTAGTGGCGCGGATACGGTACCCGATCGTAGTCCACCCTCCTGCCCCCCCCCGACCAGATTGGGCTTCATCTTCGCCCGTAGGCGACGTGACACGAATAGCGCGCCCACGCCTACCGGACCATGCATCTTGTGCGCGGACACGCTTGCGAGATCCAAGAGGTCTATTTGCATGGGCACCTTGCCTGCAGCCTGGGCCAAATCCGAATGCATCAAGGCCCCATGCGCTCTCACCAACGCCGAGATACTCGGCATGTCCTGAATGGTCCCGATCTCATGGTTGGCCCAACCCACGGATACCAGGCCGGTTTGCGCAGTAATCCTGGCGGCGATCGCATCCACCGCCACGCTCCCGTCTGTCATCGGTGGAACGAAGACAACCTCGAAACCGCCTTTGGACATTGCAAGGGCCGCCTCGATGACAGATGGATGCTCTATTGCCGAAACGAGCAGTTGCGTCCTGCCAATCTCCTTCAGGCGATCGGCAAGCCCAGCGAATACGAGGTTGTTGGCCTCGGTGGCCCCGGAGGTGAGCACGATCTCGGACGGTCTGGCATCGAGCAGTCGAGCGATCTGCACCCGCGCCGTCTCCACACCTGTATGAGCGCGCGTACCATGGTCATGGGTGGAATGAGGATTAGCGTCTACCTCATCGAACGCCCGAAACATGGCATCCCTGACCCTAGGATCCATCGGTGCATGAGCATGATAGTCGAAATAGTATGGCATCTCTGCGGTCTTCGTCCCTATTTCGGCTAGGCCCGTCGGAAGGCTTTCAGCGAGATTCGATCAATCATCAACAAATGATGCGCGATTCACGGGCCAATGCACAAGACGTGACTCAGCAGAGCAGTCAACGGCTTAGTGACCTTTCTCAGTAGTGAGCGGCCCAAGTGACAGTTCTGCCGGCTACTAAAGAAGCAATCCCAGGTTTCAAATGCCCGCCTCATGGCTGAGCCCTGCGATTGACCACGTCAACCCGTGCCTAAATCCCCCGCTAATCGAACACTAAGGGCGCTGCCCTCGCGCGGCGCAAAGGATCGCTGACGCTCGACCGAGCCGGTCTCCCCAGCCTTCCTCCACGTCGTTCCTCCGTTCCGTGCAGGCCGGGCGATCCCCCTCCGACCCGGTCGCCCTTGCACCTTCTACCCCGGTCTCGGCGACGGCCAAGGTTGCAGCGCAGCGCTGCGCTCTAACCCAGACCCATAGGAGAAAGACTATGTATCATCAACTTGCCACCCGGTTCGGCCGCAACAGCCATCAGATTAGCGGGCGCGAGCCGCTGGATAACGAGGCACTTTATCGGCACGTCCCGTCGATCTTCGCAAGCGAGGCCCATGACAGCCGTTCCGAGCGTTACGTCTATGTCCCCACCATCGACATCGTGGAGGGCCTGCGCCGCGAAGGATGGTTCCCGTTCTTCGCCGTGCAGTCGGTTCCGCGCGACGGAAACCGCCACGGCCACGCCAAGCATATGCTGCGCCTGCGCCGCGATGGCGGCATCGGCAAGCTGGAGGCGGCGGAAGTCATCATCGTCAACAGCCATGACGGGACCAGCGCCTATCAGATGTTCGCGGGGATGCTGCGTTTCGTCTGCACCAACAGCATGATTGCGGGCGAGCGGTTCGAGGAAATCCGCGTTCCCCACAAGGGCGGCATTCAGGATCAGATCATCGAGGGGGTCTATACCGTCGCGGAGGATTTCCCGCGCCTCATCGACGCCACCGAGACCATGAAGGAAACGCGGCTTTCGCGCGACGAGCAGCGAGTTTTGGCCGAGGCCAGCCTTGTCGCCCGCTACGGCGAGGAGGAAAGCCCGGTTCAACCGGATCAGATCATCATGCCGCGCCGCCACGAGGACGCGGGGCAAAGCGTCTGGAGCACCTTCAATGTCATTCAGGAGCATTTGACCAAGGGCGGTTTGCGGGGACGACGCCAGACCTCAGATGGTCGTATCCGCCGTACCCAGACCCGCCCCATCAACGGCATCGACCAGAATGTCGGTCTCAACCGTGCGCTCTGGACGCTGGCCGAGGGAATGCAGCGCCTCAAGGAGCGTTGACAGCAAATGCCGTAAAGCCGCTAATGCGGCCCTACGGCCCTGCCTTTCCATAGTCAGCAACCAGTATTTTTCGCCGATCCGGCGTTGCGGATCGGCGACGCGGCCATGTCCTAAGACGGCCGCGCGCTCGCCGGGCTCGCCGGGCTCCGCCCCGCTCCCGAAATCACAGAGGCAACGTTAAGAAGATAACTACAAATAGTGATCGGATTACGCGATCAACATATCGAACTATAGCCGCTTCAAACGGCGCCTTGTGCTGCCGAATCTCTCTTGTCGGACATGGTTATGTGTTCCCGGCAAGTGGAGGCAACGCTATGCTGCGTATCGACTGGCGTTCACCGGCAGCCTACAGGCCCGCCAAGAGCATCCCCGCGGCTGGTTTCGCTTGGGAATATCTTCGTCGGTATGCCGAGTATCACCACGATTACCAGACCATAACACGCGTCGAGAAACCGACTCCGCGCACCCTGGGGGCATTCTCCCAGCGCTGGGGGTTGCGATTTCCCCTGCAGCCCCGAAACACCGCCTGACAGTCAGTCCCAGTTCTGGAGTCCGAGTCTACAACCGCAGGCTGTTCGCCTGGTGCCCGCCCAGCACTATGAGGGCGAAACCGACTCCATTGTCACGCTGGCACATCTCGACAACCTTGATCTGCGGCAGGCCGAAGATGGCTGCCACGGCCTTTGGCATGTCGATGGTGCAACGCATCAGTTCTGGCTTCCGAACGTTGAGGCCGACGCAGCGGCGTTCTACGCCTTCAGCCTGCACTCGGATCGGTTCTTCGAGCTGCGCGCCCATGCCGCCCGCCGCTTTTGGCGCTCCCTCAACCATCGCCCGCCCGGTCGCGCTTTTCACACAATGCCGGCGCAATTGCGCCAGTTCCACATTATGTCCCTGCGCGCACTCGACGCCAAGCTACGCGACGAAAGCTACCGCTCCATAGCTAAAGTCTTGCTCGGCTTTCAGGGGACAAAGGAGGATTGGGAGAGCGATCCGCGCAAGAACAAGGCTCGCCGCCTCGTCGCCCACGGCCTGAAGATGATGAGAGGCGGGTATCGACTTCTGCTCCATTATCCTATCAAGCCGCGAACGGGCTGATCGGTATCCGCGTTTTCAACGGCCTTCCGCGACAGCCTTTTCCAAAATTTTCCGGTAGCCTTCGCGCGATAGCCATTGCGCGCGTTCAAGATGGCTTTGCCAGCAGCGATATGTCCGCTCCTTTTCCGCGACAGGATCGCGATGCAGGACAATGCGCGCGACTTCGGTCCAGTCCGCCCCCTCCGCCTTCGCGTCGAGAAGGCGCAGATAGGTGACGTAGTGCTGTTCATCGTAGGGCGTAATGTCGTTTCCCGTTGGCGCGTCGTCACCCACATCGGGATCGAGTTCGAGATGTTCCTCCATGTCCCGCTCATAGATCGAGCGACGCATAGCGCGGGTGCTGTCGGCCATCTTCGCCTCCAGCAACCAGCGTTCGCCAAACTCGCCGAAGCTCTTTGCCTCTTTGATACGGCGCTTCTCGCGTTGCTTCTCTCGGGCGGGCGACCGCCCTTCGAGAATGGCACGCTTGGCGTCGATCAGTTTCTCGCGCGCCCGCGCCAGCGACAGGTCGGAAGCGCCGTAGCGGCCCAGCGTCAAAGTCTCCCGACGCCCGTTGAGGCGGTAGTCATACCGGAACACGACCGCCCCCGAGGGATTGACCACGACATACATACCGTCACGGTCCACGACCTTATACAATTTGTCCTTTGGTTTCAGTGCTTTGATGCCAGCGTCAGTCAGCATTTTGACCCTCCGAGATCGTTCGAAAACGCCAGAGAGCCGCCCAATATACCGTCAGGCCAAAAATGGCCTCCCTGATCGGCAAATTTCCTATTATTCTCAATGGAATAAGGGCGAAAAAATACCGTCAGAAGCTCTCTTGCCCCTGACGGTATATTCGTTTTGCCAATGCGACAAGAGTCGCCATACCGTCAGCCATACCGCCTATCGCGAGGCTTGCCCCGCGATAGATCGCGATAGACAGTGGACAATTTGCTTTAATGATTTCAGCAAGTTGAGTGCGGTGATCGGCGACTATCGGCGGCGTTCGGATAGGTCCGAATTATTCCCACTCGATTGTCCCCGGCGGCTTGCTGGTTACGTCGTAGACCACGCGGTTGATGCCGCGGACCTCGTTGATGATCCGCGTGGCGGTTTTGCCGAGGAAGGCCATGTCGTAGGGGTAGAAGTCGGCGGTCATGCCGTCGACCGAGGTGACGGCGCGCAGTGCGCAGACGAATTCGTAGGTGCGCCCGTCGCCCATGACGCCGACGGTCTGGACCGGCAGGAGCACGGCGAAGGCCTGCCAGATCTTGTCGTAGAGGCCGGCCTTGCGGATTTCGTCGAGATAGATGGCGTCGGCCTTGCGCAGGATGTCGAGCTTTTCGCGCGTCACGCCGCCGGGGCAGCGGATGGCGAGGCCCGGGCCGGGGAACGGATGGCGGCCGACGAACTTTTCCGGCAGCCCGAGTTCGCGGCCGAGCGCTCGCACCTCGTCCTTGAAGAGCTCGCGCAGCGGCTCGACGAGCTTCATGTTCATGCGCTCGGGCAGGCCCCCGACATTGTGGTGGCTCTTGATGGTCACCGACGGGCCGCCGGTGAAGGAGACGCTCTCGATGACGTCGGGATAGAGCGTGCCCTGCGCCAGGAACTCGGCGCCGCCCAGCTTTTCGGCCTCCTGCTCGAAGGTCTCGATGAAGAGCCGGCCGATGGTCTTGCGCTTGACTTCCGGGTCGCTCTCACCTTCGAGCGCGCCGATGAAGCTGTCGGCGGCATCCACGTGGACGAGCGGGATGTTGTACTGCTCGCGGAACATGGTGACCACTTCGTCGGCCTCGTTGAGACGCATCAGGCCGTGGTCGACGAAGATGCAGGTCAGCTGATCGCCGATCGCCTCGTGGATGAGGACGGCGGCGACCGAAGAATCGACGCCACCCGAAAGCCCGCAGATCACTCGCCCCGAACCGACCTGCTCGCGGATCTTCTCGATGGCCTTCTCGCGATAGGCCGCCATCGTCCAGTTGGCGCCGATGCCGACGATCCGGTGGACGAAATTGGCGAGCAGTTTTCCGCCGTCGGGCGTGTGCACGACCTCGGGGTGGAACATGGTGGTATAGATGCGGCGCGCCTCGTTCACGCAGATGGCGAACGGGGCGTTGGGCGAAACGCCGACGACCTCGAAGCCTTCGGGCGCGACGGTGACGCGGTCGCCGTGACTCATCCAGACGGGGTAGCGTCCACCAACCTCCCAGACCCCCTCGAACAGGGGGCTGGACTTCAGGATTTCGACATCGGCGCGGCCGAATTCGCGCGCGTGCCCGCCCTCGACCGTTCCGCCCAGCGCCACCGTCAGCGATTGCTGGCCGTAGCAGATCGCCAGGATCGGCACATCGGCGGCGATCAGGGCCGGGTCGACCACCGGCGCGTTCTCGTCGAGCACGGAAGCGGGTCCGCCCGAAAGGACGATGCCCTTCGGTTTCAGCGCCGCAACGGCGGCCGCCGCGTTCTGGAACGGATGGATTTCGCAGTAGACGCCCGTCTCGCGGATGCGGCGCGCAATGAGCTGCGTCACCTGCGAGCCGAAGTCGACGATCAGGATGGATTGGACATGTTCCGTCATGGCGAGGCTTTATCGGCCCGGCCACGATTCCGCAAGCGGCGCGCGGGTGCGACTTTGCAGAAAATGGCTGCCATGCAAGAACTGGCGGGATCGACGCGGAGGAGACGGCGATGGTGGAGCCCCTGCCCTGGCGCAACGAGCCGCCCGAATGGCGCGCCGAGGGCGACACGCTGACGATGAAGACCGGACGCGAGACGGATTTCTGGAACGCGACCTTCTACGGGTTCGTGCGCCACAACGGCCATTTCCTGCCGCATCCCGCCGAGGGCGATTTTTCCGCCAGCGTCCGCTTTTCCGCCGAGTGGGGGGCGCTCTACGATCAGGCGGGCCTGATGGTGAGGGTCGATGTGGCCAACTGGATGAAGACCGGTATCGAGTTCACCGATGGGCAGGCCCATTTCAGCGTCGTCGTCACCCGCGACGGCTGGTCGGACTGGTCGGTGCTGGCGCTGCCGGAAGCCGGCATCGCCGGCATCGAGGTGCGCGTCACCCGCCACGCGGAGGCGCTGCGCGTCGAGTTCCGCCTGCCCGAAGGCGACTGGCGTCTTGCCCGGCTCTGTCACCTTAATATGGACGATACCGTCGAGGTCGGCCCGATGGCCTGTTCGCCGCAGGGCGAAGGGCTCGAGGTGCGCTTCTCGGGCTTTGCCATCGCCCCACCCATCCCGCGCGACCTGCATGGCTGAGGCCGATAAGCGCATTACCGCGTCGAGCTCCGCGGCCCTGGCGGGGAACCGACTTCTCGGCGCCGATTTCGTGCGTGCCTCGGCCTGCCTCATCGTCCTCGTCCACCATCTGGCGCAACGGGTGAACTGGCGGGGCGACATGGGGCCGCTCGAGCCCGTCCGCTTCTTCGTCGGAACCGGCGGCTTCGGCGTCGCCATCTTCTTCGTCCTCTCCGGGTTCCTGCTTTCGCGCCCGTTCTGGCGGGCGCTCGACACGGGCGCGCCGATGCCGAGCCTTGCCGTCTATGCGCTGCGCCGCGCGGCGCGCATCCTGCCCGGCTTCTGGCTCGCGCTCACCATCACGTTCGTCCTCTCGATCCTCGTCTTCGGCTTTGCGCCGAACGCCTGGCTCATCGGGCGCTATCTCTCCGGGCTTTTCCTCGTTTCCGACTGGCACTGGACGACGCTGTTTCCGGTCGAGGTCAACGGCCCGCTCTGGTCCATCGGTTTCGAGATCAGCTCCTATGCCATATTGCCGCTCGGGTTCCTGGCGCTCTTTGCCCTGCCCCGGAACCTGCCGCCCTGGGCGACGCGCCTTGCCTGGCTCGCGGTCATCGGATCAGCCGTCCTCCTCCATGCCGCCTTCACGGCCTATGTGCCGGTCGACCCCATCGGGCGCGGCTGGGAATACGGGCTTCAGGGTGGCGCCAAGATCTGGATGCCGCGGTTCAATCCCTTCGCGTTCTTTGCGATGTTCGCCATCGGCGCGCTGGCAGGCGGCGCGCAGGTGCTCCTCGGCCGCTACCGCGCCTGGCTTTTCGATGCGCTGGCGCTCGCCGCGCTCATCGCCGCGGGCTGGCTCCTTTGGGTGCAGGCGACGAGCGCCGATACGGAGGCCTGGGGCTGGTTCGGCGTTCCCTACGATTTTCCTGCCTTCCACCTCGCTATCGGCGCGGTGCTGGCGACGGCGCCCTCCTCCATCCTTCTCGGACGCCTGCTGGACAATCCACCCGTGCGATACGTGGCGCAGGTCTCGTTCGGCGTCTATGTCTGGCACATGCTGGTCATCGAGCTGGTGCGGCAGGCCTGGCTGCCCGCGCTCGACCACGGCGCGCTCAACGACGCGCCGAGCTTCGCCACGGCCAGCCTGGTCGTCATCGCCATCACCTTCGCGATCGCGACGTTCTCCTTCCGCTTCGTCGAGGCGCCAGTCATCGCCTGGGCGCGCAAGCTCGAGGCGCGCCCGTCGACACCGACGTTTTCGCCCGCCGCAGGTTAGGTCCGCGGAACGGCGACTGGCGCTCGCCTTCCCCGAAAAACCTAATTCGTTCTATGCGTTACGCCGCAAAGCGCAGAAATAGAATCCGTCCGTGCCGGTGGTCAGCGGCGTCAGCGTCAGGCCGCCCTGCGCATCGGCGAGCGCGGCTGGCGGCCCGTTGAGCTGCGCTGCCCAAAGCTCTTTCGCGTCGACCTCCGAGAACTGCGAGTGCCGTTCGCGGAAGGCGGCGATCTGGTCGGCGTTCTCTTCCGGCAGGATCGAGCAGGTGACATAGACCAGCGTGCCGCCGGGCTTCACGAACCGCACGGCCTCATCAAGGAGCGCCGCCTGTTCTACGGTACGCTGCGCCAGCAGTTCGGGGGTCAGTTTCCACTTGGTGTCCGGGCGCCGCCGCCAGGTTCCGGTGCCGGTGCAGGGCGCGTCGATCAGCACCCGGTCCATGCGGCCGGCAAGGTCGTCCAGCGCCCCTTCGCCCGGAGCGCGCACCTGCGCGTTGCGTACGCCGTTTCGCTTCAGGCGCTCGTAGATCGGCGCCAGGCGCGTGCGGTCGCTGTCGTAGGCGAAGATCTGCCCCTTGTTGAGCATGGCCGCCGCCATGGCCAGCGTCTTGCCGCCGGCTCCGGCGCACAGGTCCAGCACCTGCTCGCCGGGCTCTGCGCCCGCGAGCGCCGAAACGATCTGGCTGCCCTCGTCCTGCACCTCGAACCAGCCCTTGAGATAGGCTTCGTCGGAGGTGACGTTGGGCGTGCGCGCATCGCGTCCGCCCGCGGGCATACGCAAACCGTTAAGCGCGATGGCCGTTTCCATGGGCTCGAAGCGCTTCAGCGATTTTTCCACGCGCTCGCGACCGGACTTCAGCAGATTGACCCGGAGGTCCAGCGAGGGACGCCCGGTCATCGCGCGCAATTGCGTAACCCATTCGTCACCGATGCCGCGACCGAGTGAAGATTCAAGCCATTCCGGCACATCCGCTCGCGTTGCGTTACCGGCTTCGGCCAAGGCGTCGTCGCCACGCTCGAGCCGCGCGATCTCCTCGACGGTCAATGGCACGGGCGCGTGCGCATCGCCCTCGAAACCAGCGTTCAGCACCTGTGGGTCCTCGCCCCAGTCGCGCACCGCCACCGCCAGCACCAGCGCGCGCGGATCGTCGCTGCCCATCACCTGGGCGTGCGAAGCGCGCTTTCTCAGCGCGTCGTAGACAAGGTTGCCGATGGCGGCCCGGTCGCCGGCGCCTGCGAAGCGATTGTTCAGCCCCCAGGCCTTCAGCGCCTCCGACACCGGGCGCTTGCGCGCCTCGATATCGGCGAGGACCTCGATGGCGGCGGAGAGGCGTCCGGGCAGGCGCATCAGGCGGCTCCAGGCATCAGCAGAACGCGCGCGGCGATGACCAGCCAGAACAGCACCAGCGCGACGAATGCGCCGGTATAGGCCGCAAAGCGGGCCGGCACGTCATTGCTCGTCACGTGGATGAGCGCATGTACATAGCGCAGCGCCACGAACACCAGGGCCAGGATCAACTCGGCCCAGCCGACGCCGCCCATCCAGAGCGTGAGCAGCGCGGCGACGTAGAACAGCACGGGAAGCTGGAACTGGTTGTCGAAACTGTTGGACAGCAGCCGGGCCCGCAGCGGCCAGGCGTTATGCTCGACGGCGACGTCCTTCATCTCGATCTCGCCGCGAACGACGCGCGGAACCCGCTCGAACCCCATCCACACCAGAATGCCGAGGGTCAGCAGAACCTGCGCGAGGATCGAGGCGATCAGCAGCTTCTCGGTCAGCGTCACCGGTCAGCGCCCGCCGCGATAGTTCGGCGCTTCCCGGGTGATCGAAACGTCGTGGACGTGGCTTTCGCTCAAGGCCGCGCCGGAGATTTTGACGAACGTCGCATTCTCGCGGAAGTCCCTGAGGTTGTGGGCGCCGGTATAGCCCATGGAGGCGCGCAAGCCCCCCGCGAGCTGGTGCAGCACGGCACTGACCGGCCCCTTGTAGGGCACCTGCCCCTCGATGCCCTCGGGCACGAGCTTCATGGTGTCGCGCACGTCCTGCTGGAAGTAGCGGTCGGCCGAACCGGCCCCCATGGCGCCCACCGATCCCATGCCGCGGTAGGATTTGTAGCTGCGGCCCTGGTAGAGGTAGACCTCGCCCGGCGCCTCGTCGGTGCCGGCCAGCAGAGAGCCGACCATCACGCAGGACGCACCGCCCGCCAAGGCCTTAGCCATATCTCCTGAGAATTTGATTCCGCCGTCGGCGATGACCGGAACGCCGAGCCTGGCCCCCTCCTCGGCGCAAGCCATCACCGCCGCCAGCTGCGGGACGCCGACGCCGGCGACGACGCGCGTGGTGCAGATCGAGCCCGGCCCGATGCCGATCTTGACCGAGTCCGCGCCCGCTTCGATCAGCGCCCGCGTCGCTTCAGCGGTCGCGACGTTGCCGGCGACGATACGCGTGGAATTGCTCTCACGCTTGACGCGCTCGACGGCCTGGAGCACGCCGATCGAATGGCCATGCGCCGTATCGATGACGAGAAGATCGACGCCCGCGTCGATGAGCTGCAGCGAACGTTCGAAACCGGCATCGCCCACCGTCGAGGCGGCGGCGACCCGCAGCCGCCCCTGGTCGTCCTTGACAGCGTTGGGGTTGAGCTGGGCCTTCTCGATGTCTTTGACGGTGATGAGCCCGACGCAGTTGCCATCGTCGTCGACGACCAGCAGCTTTTCGATACGGTTGGCGTGCAGCAGACGCCGCGCGTCGTCCTTGGAGACGCCGTCACGCACGGTGATGAGGTTCTCATAGGTCATCAGCTCGCGCACGGGCTGGCGCGGATTGTCGGCGAAGCGCACGTCGCGGTTGGTGAGGATACCGACGAGCCGGCCGGTCGTGCGCCCGCCCTTGCCGCCGTTCTCGACCACGGGAATACCCGAGATGCGGTTGGCCTGCATCAGCGCCAGCGCATCGGCGAGGGTCGCGTCCGGCCCGATGGTGATGGGGTTGACCACCATGCCGCTCTCGAAGTGCTTGACCTGGCGCACCTGCTCGGCCTGCTGCTCGGCGGTGAGGTTCTTGTGGATCACCCCCATGCCGCCGGCCTGGGCCATGGCGATGGCCATTGCCGATTCCGTCACCGTGTCCATGGCCGACGAGAGGATCGGCAGGTTGAGCGCGATGTCGCGCGTCACGTAGGTCGAGATATCGGTCTGCGTCGGCAGGATGTCCGAACGCGCCGGCTGCAGCAGCACGTCGTCGAAGGTCAACGCCGCATCGCCGGTGATGGTGGTAATGATTTTCGCCAAGGCCAGACCCTTCCTGCCTTCTGATCGTTCAGAAATGTTGGAATCGAAGCGGGGGTGGGGGACTCACCCGCGTTCAGGTTGGCGAGGGTCAATAGCACCGCGATGACGGTTTGCATAGCGCCCGCGTGTGCGTCAGTGGCGGGCGCGGAACCGGCGGCCCTTGTTCTGGTTGCCGCAGGTGGCCATGTCGCACCAGAGGCGCGAGTTGTTCTTGCTGCGATCGATGAAGAGCCACCCGCAATTAGGGCATTGCTTCAAGCGCTCGAAGCCGCCCGCCGAAAGCACCTCCAGCGCCGACCAGGCGATCGGCCCCAACGCCGCCGCTTCGAGCGATCCTGCCGCAAAGTCGAGGCGGTATTCCTTGCCGTCCCAGACGAGCGGGGCGGAGGCCATGGCCTCTTGCGCGGCGTTGCGGATCGTTTCGAGGTCCGTTTGGCCAGCCACATCTCCATGGGCGATCCGTTCGCCTGCCCGGTAGATCGCCTCGCGCAGGGCCAGAGCCCGTTGCAGCAGCCCCTCCCCGTCCCGTGCCGCGAGGTTCCCGCGCAGATCGTCAGCCGCGTCGGTTTGGAGCACGCCTGCATGTTCGAGCCAATCGGCGAGATCGCCGCCGGCCTTGAGGTGCTCGAAGAAGCCGGGCTTGCCACGATCGGCAGCGGTGTTGGTGAAATCGAGGGCCAGAGCGCCACCTACCAGCTCGATGTTTTTCGCGGCGATCATTTCAACCATCAAAACGTGTTTCACTGGTTTACAAAACCATCTAATTGGATTATAGTGGTTTCAATCGAACAAGCAAGGCCCCGTTCCATCCGGGGCGAAGAGTCGGGCGGTGAACAGCCGCCGCGGCGCAGGTGTCTGCGTTTCAAAACAGGAGGATGAAATGGACTATTCCTTGTTCCTGGCCAGCTATGTCGCCGCATCCGGCGATCGCCAAAGGCGCAACCGCATGCGTGCCGAACAGCAATACTTTCTCGATCACGCCGACGTCGAAGCCCGAGATATCCTGCGGCGCGCTGTCGTCGCCATCGCGATCATCTCGCTGTCCTTCACGAGCCTCGTGGTCGCCACGGATACCACCGGCGCCGATATCGTGCAGGAAAGCGTGCTGCAGTCGTAGGCTGTGGCGAGAAACAAAAGCACCTTCCTCCCACCTGGGTAGCGCTCGCGCGCTCCTGAGTGCAGGCCCATGAGGGCGGGAATGAGGGCGGGCACAATCATGCCACCACCACCGGCTGTCATCCCGGCGCAGGCCGGGACCCATCCTGAAATGCAGCACCAGCCGCAAGGTGTGTGATTGGGGCAGAGCGCACAGCCGCTCTTCCAGTGCTCACGGATAACGTCAGGGCTGGGTCCCGGCCTGCGCCGGGATGACAGCCGGTGGGCGGGAATGATGGTGCCACGCCCTCGTGGTTCGAGGCCGCTACGCGGCGCCTCACCATGAGGGTTACTGAGATAAGCGCGGGACTCACATCAGCCCTCATGGTGAGGTGCGAGCTCTTGCGAGCCTCGAACCAC
>JAESGM010000159.1_pt1 | contig 144097 bp, 154 predicted proteins | sample 9269721 | NCBI WGS metagenome assembly JAESGM01 (sample SAMN15720920, study PRJNA650825) | algae metagenome | isolation source: Komarekiella atlantica HA4396-MV6 and co-occurring heterotrophs from... | place: USA: Theobald House, Kauai, HI | collected 2009-07-29 | reverse complement strand
TCGAGCAGAAGAAGGCGTCCGAGGCGCGCAAGAAGCAGCGCACCATCGAGATCAAGGAAATCAAGCTTCGCCCTGGCATCGACAAGCACGACTACGACGTGAAGATGAAGGCGATGCACGGCTTCTTTGAGGAGGGCGACAAGGTGAAGGTCACCCTGCGCTTCCGCGGCCGCGAAATGGCGCACCAGGACCTCGGCGTGAAGGTGCTGGAGCGCGTCAAGGCTGATACGGTCGAGGTCGCCAAGGTCGAGAGCGACTGGCAGCTCGAAGGCCGTCAGATGGTCATGGTGCTCGCGCCCCGATAAGCCGAAGCCCGTGCGCCTCGCCTGGGGCGTTGCATTTGGGGCTGCCTTTCACAAAGCCCGGCCGTCTCGGCCGGGCTTTGTCATGTCGGTTGCGAACTAGCTGACGGAGCGGATGATCTCGCGATAGGCCGTTTCAGGGAAGGCCTTGAGGGTTTCCGTGCGGACATTGCCGAGCATGGCGAGCCGCAGGCAGAAGCGCGCCTGCACGGCATCGTCCGGTGCCTCGCAGATGACGACCATGTCGTGTTTGCCCATGGTCATGAAGAAGGCTTTGAACTCGCCGCCCATCTCCTTAAGCGCCTGCTTGGCCGTATCGAGACGGTTGGGCGAGTCCTTGAGGTTGCGTGCGCCCTGGTCGGTCCAATTGAGCAGCATGATGTAGGTGGTCATCGCGCTTCTCCCCGAAAGGCCCGGCCTTTCGTCGGAGCAGCATACGGCGCCCGCTTGTCGCCGCGCGGTTCCGGATGGGCCGTTGACCATCCGCCGGGCCTGCGCAGCCAATCTAGCATGACGGGCCAGTGTAGGGCAGGGCCTATCAGCCCAGTAGTCGCTTCAGCTTGTGCACAGCGCTGTCCGGTGTGGTCAGCACCGGCTTGCCCGTCGCGGCCGCGACCGTTGTCGCCGCTCGCGCCAGGCTGAACTGCGCCAGCGCGATCGCGTCGCAATCGGCTAGGTCGGCTGCCGCGAGCACCGCCAGCCGGTCGTGCTCGGGCTCGTCGCCACGGTCGAGCGCGGCAAGCGCGCCGTTCGCCAGCTTCGGTGTGACCGTCAGCGATCCCGGAAACTCCGGCGGCATCGATTGCAATGTCGGCCCGAAGCTGGCGAGAAGGCCGATCCGGCCACCGATCGCCATGGCTTCCTCGATCATCGCCTCGTTCGGCTTCAGCACCGGCAGGGGGGCAAGTGCGCGCTGAACCGCCTCTATACAGGGCCCGAAGGCCGAGCAGGTGAAGAGGATGCCATCGGCGCCGGTTGCCCGCGCATAGCTGGCGAGGCTGAGGAAGCGCCCGGTCATCGCCTCGGTGATCCGCCCGTCGCGGGAAAGATCGGCCGAGAGGCTGTCGTCGAGCAGGTTCATCAGCGTGGCCTCTGGCCACAGCCGCGCGAACGCCGCCTCGATCGGAGGCGGCGAATGGCGCAGCGCGTGGATGAGTGCGATCCGCATCAGCGAATGGGGTGCGGGTATTGCAGCCCACCCTTCGAGGCGAGGTCGTTCAGCCCGCGCTTCAGCTGCAGCTTCGAGCCGCCGCCGACATTGCGCTCGAAGCTCTCGCCGTAATTGCCGATATGCTTGATCACGCGATAGGCCCAGTCATTGGTCAGGCCGAGGCCCTCGCCGAATTTGCCCTCGACCCCGAGCAGGCGCTTGATCTCGGGATTCCCCGACTTCAACTGCTCGTCGACATTGGCCTTGGTCACGCCGAGCTCCTCGGCATTTAGCATGGCGTAGTGCACCCATTTCACCAGCGCGACCCAGCTCTCGTCGCCGCGCTTCACCGCCGGGCCGAGCGGCTCGCGCGAGATCAGCGTCGGCAGGATCACGAAATCGTCCGGCTTGGAGAATTTCAGGCGCTCGGCGGCGAGGCCGGAAGTGTCGGTGGTGAAGGCGTCGCAGCGCCCGGCCTCCAGCGCCTTCACGCCCTCTTCGTTGGTGGCGAAGCCGATGATCTCGTATTTGAGTTTATTGGCGCGGAAGAAGTCGGCGAGATTGAGCTCGGTCGTCGTGCCCTGCGTCACGCAGATCGAGGCGCCGTCGAGCCCTTTCGCTTCGGTGACGCCCAGCGATTTGCGCACCATGAAGCCCTGGCCGTCGAAATAGTTGATGATCGGCCAGGACATGCCGGCCGAGGTGTCGCGCGACATCGTATAGGTCGCGTTGCGGGCGAGCATGTCGACCTCGCCCGACTGCACCACGACGAAGCGCATCTGCGGTGTGGTCGGGATGAACTTGACCTTGTTCGGGTCATTGAAGATCGCCGTCGCGACCGCGCGGCAAAGATCGATGTCGAGCCCGTCCCAGCGTCCGTCCGGGCCCTGGATGCCGAAGCCGGGCAGGGCGATGTGGTTGCCGCAGATCAGCTCGCCGCGCGCCTTGACGCGTTCGAGCGTGCCGGTCTGGGCGCTGGCCGCCCCAATAAAGCCGAGCGTGGCGAGGCCGGCGAAAGCCAGGTATTTCAGTCGTTTCATGATCGTTCCCCTGTTGTGGAAGCACCGGGCTCTTGCCGGCCCGGATGGTGGTCAGCCTTCAGGCTGGTCGGGCCGAGGCCAAGGTCGCGTCGAGCGCGTCGCCCAGTCGTTCGACGATGGTGTCGACGGTGGCGGCGTCGATGATAAAGGGCGGGGCGAGCAGGACATGATCGCCAGCGGTGCCATCGGCCGTGCCGCCCATCGGATAGATCAAGAGGCCGCGCTCCTGCGCCGCCTGCTTGATCCTGGCGTTGAGCTTCAGGGCCGGATCGAACGGCGTCTTGGTCGAGCGGTCGGCGACGATCTCGACGCCCCAGAAATGGCCGCGCCCGCGGATGTCGCCGACATGGTGGTGATTGCCGAAGCGCTCGCGCAGGCGCTGCTCCAGTCTAGCGCCCTGCTTGCGGACATTGGCAAGCAGATCGTCGCGCTCGATCACCTGCTGCACTGCGAGCGCGGTGGCGCAGGCGAGGGGATGGCCCACGTAAGTCTGGCTGTGCGGGAAGACGCCGGAGCCCTGCCTGACCGCCTCGACCACCTTCTTGGAGGCCAGCATCGCGCCGATCGGCGCATAGCCGCCGCCCAGCCCCTTGGCTATCGCCATCAGGTCCGGCGCGATGCCTTCCTGCTCGCAGGCATGCAGCGTGCCGGTCCGGCCCATACCGCTCATGACTTCGTCGAGGATCAGGAGCACGCCATGGCGGTCGCAGATCTCGCGGATGCGCTTGAAATAGCCGGGCGCTGCCGGCACCGCTCCGAGCGTCGCGCCGACCACGGTTTCGGCGACGAAGGCGCAGACCGTCTCCGGGCCGAGCTCCAGGATCTTAGCCTCTAACTCGTCGGCGACGCGAAGTCCGTATTCCTCGCTGGTCTCGTCGGCGAGGCGGCCGCGATACTCATAGCAGGGCGAGATGTGATGGCCCTGCATCAGCATCTCCCCGAAAGGCGCGCGGTCCTTCATCCGCCCACCGACCGAGAGCGCCCCCAGGGTGATCCCGTGATAGCTCTGGAGCCGCGAGATGAAATTGACGCGCTTCCGTTCGCCCCGCTCGACGAAATAATGCCGGACCAGCTTCAGGCAGGCTTCGATCGCCTCCGAGCCCGAGCTGCAGAAGTAAACGCTCTCCATCCCGGCCGGCGCCCGCGCGATCAGATGGTCGGCGAGTTCCTCGGCCGCATCGCTGGTGAAGAAGCTGGTATGGGCATAGGCGAGCTTGTCGATCTGCGCATGCATCGCCGCCAGTACGTCGGGATGGCCATGGCCGAGGCAGGAGACGGCGGCGCCACCCGAGGCATCGATATGCTCGCGCCCGTTCTGGTCGCGCAGGATCATGCCCTCACCGCCGGCCGCGGTCGGGTAGGTCTTGCTCAGCATGCGGTGCAGGATGTGGCTCATCGATGGCCTCGCCTGGGTGATCTCGGGTTGAGGAAGGTGCCGGCTGCGTCGAGGTCAGCCTCGTGGCGGGCGATCGCGTCGAGCGCGGTCTTGCCCTTGCGCGCCGTCATCAGCGCCGCCAAGCATTCGACCGCGGCGAAGGCTGGCGTCATCGTATGGAAGAAGGACGGCGTCTCGGTCCTGACCAGCAGCGCCACATCGGCGATGGCGGCGAGGGGAGAAAGCGCGCTGTCGGTCAGCGCCACGACCCTCGCGCCGCGCTCCCTTGCGATCTCCGCAGCCTGCACGGTCTGGCGCGTATAGGGCGCGACGGAGACGGCGAAGAGCGCATCACCCGGGCCGATTCGGCGCAGCGCGTCGATGCCGCGCCCGCCGGCGCCGTCGGCTAGCACCGAGCTCGCCCCGATCAGGTCGCGGATATAGTCGAGCATGAAGGCCGCGGGGAAAGCCGAACGCAGGCCGAAGCAGAATACGGTCTGCGCTTCGCTGAGCAGGTCGGCGGCGTGCTCGAAGCGCGCGAGCGCCTGTGGCTCGCGCAGCGCTTTCAGATGCTCGGTCAGCGCCGCGAACATGTCCTGCGCGATCGCGCCCGGCCCTTCCTCGCCATGGCGCTGCATCAATTCGCCGGCGCGGCCGGCAAAGCCTTCCGGTCGCCGCCGCAGCGCCGCCGCATGGGCGGCGCGGAGTTCGTCATAGCCCTTGAGGCCGAAGCGCTGGGCCAGACGGGTGAGGGTGGCTGGCGACAATCCGGCCCGCTTGGCCTGCTCGCGCGTCGTCAGCAGGGCGACGTCGGCCGGATGATCGAGCACCCAGCGCGCCGCCGCCTGCAATTGCTGCGGCAACTGCTCGAAGCTCTCGCTGAGGCTCGCCGTCAGGCCGGATTTGTCCATGCGCCGGACCTTAGCAGCGCGGGCTTGAATGTGAAACAGATTATTTGAAATCGATATTATGAAACATTTGTTTCTCTCTGGCTCATGGCTTCTCACACCACTCGGCGCCTGCTTCAGCTCCGCACGAGCAGCCCGTCCAGCATCAGGTTGAAGGCGTCGATCGCCTTGCGCGAGGTCGCTTCCGGCTCAGGCGCATGCGCGATCCACTGAGCCGCATATTGCGTCGCTCCAGCGATCAGCCGTGCAGCCGCTTCGGGATCGATCGGGGCGATGATGCCGGTCTCGGCCAACTTCGCCAAGCTCTCCGTCATCGAGCGGATGCACTCGCTGAGCGTCGGCCAATCCCAGGGATCACCGAGCACGGCAGGGCCGTCGCGCAACATGACGCGCTGGATCTCGGGATCGAGCGCCAGCTCAATATAGGCGGTGCATTCGTCGCGGAAACCGGTCCAGGGATCGCTGGCCTTCGCGGTCACAGCCCGCATATGGGCGTTCATCTCGCCGTCGATCTCGGCGATCACGGCGACCAGCAGGCCCTTCTTGTCGCCGAAATGATGATAGAGCGCGCCGCGCGTCAGCCCGGCCGAGGCGGTGAGATCGTCCATCGAGGTCTCGGCATAGCCGACCGTGCCGAAGGCGGCGCGCGCCGCGGCGATCAGCTTGGCCCGGGTCTCGGCGATCATCTGGGTGCGCGGCTTGCGCATCATCCATGTTCCTTTCGCATACGGCGCGTATGTGAATTGACATACGTCTCGTATGTAATTAGTCATGTCACATACGCAACGTATGTCAATTGCGCTTCCAAATTGCGCCTCGATGCGACGGAGACGTCCATGCCTAACCCCTATCGCGAGATTTTCCGGGCTCCCGGCTCGATCGGCTTTTCTGCCGCCGGCTTCCTTGCCCGCATGCCATTCTCGATGCTGACGATCGGCATCGTCACCATGCTGTCCCAGGCGCGCGGCCAATACTGGCTTGCCGGTGGCGTCGCCGCGACCTTCGCGTTCTCCAATGCGTTGATCGCGCCGCAGATCTCGCGGCTGGTCGACCGCCACGGCCAGAGCAAGGTGTTGATCCCCGCCACGCTCGCGACCATCGTCGCGCTGATCGGCCTGATGCTGGCGACGCGCCTCGAAGCGCCGATCTGGGTGCTCTTCCTCTTTGCCGCTCTCGCCGGGCTCGAGCCGAGCATGATGGCGATGGTGCGCGCCCGCTGGACCGAGATCTATCGCGACACGCCGCATCTGCGCACCGCCTTCGCCTTCGAATCGGTCATCGACGAAGTCATCTTCATGCTCGGTCCGGTGATCTCGATCGGCCTCAGCGTCATCTGGTTCCCGGAAGCCGGACCGCTCGCGGCAACGATCATGCTCGCCGTCGGCATGGCCCTGTTCGTGGCGCAGCGCGCGACCGAGCCGCCGGTACACGCGCAGGGCGTCGGCGCCGGCAGCTCCGCCATCCGCCTGGTGCCGGTGCAGATCATCGCCCTGCTGATGATCGCGCTCGGTGTGGTCTTCGGCACGGCCGAGGTCACCGCGGTCGCCTTCGCCGAAGCGCAGGGCAACAAGGCGGCGGCGAGTCTCGCGCTCGCGGCCTATGCCGCCGGCTCCTTCATCACCGGCCTCGTTTTCGGGGCGCTGCGCCTGCGCATGCCGCTCGCCACGCAATTGCTGCTCGCGATCGGGCTTGCCGCCGCGACGACCTTGCCGCTGCTGATCGTCTCGTCGCTCTGGATGCTGGGCATCGTGCTCTTCATCGCCGGCGCCTCGATCTCGCCGACGGTCATCGTCGCCATGGCGCTGGTCGAGCGGCATGTGCCGGCCGCGAAGCTGACCGAGGGCATCACCTGGGTGATGACCGGCATGGGGATCGGCATGGCGGCGGGCTCGGCCGCCTCCGGTTGGCTGATCGACGCCTATGGCGCGAGCACTGGCTTCTACGTCTCGGTCGCCGGCGGGTTCTCGGCGCTGGCGATCGTCACGGTCGGGTTCTGCCTGATCGCCGAGCCGCGGCGGGCCGGCGAGCCGGCACTCGCCTGAGCCGACAGGGAAGGCCGCGCTTGCATGGGCGCGGCTTTTCTGTCATAGGCGCCACCTTCGATCGCCCGGCTGATAAGGGCTGCCGTGGCGGTCGTTCTTTGCTTCCCAAAGCAAAATTGAAGCGGCGCATTGTTCGCGCTCGCGACCTATGAGGAGCTGAAATGCCCAAGATGAAGACCAAATCGGCCGCTAAGAAGCGGTTCAAGATCACCGGAACCGGCAAGGTGCTCTACACCCAGGCCGGCAAGCGTCACGGCATGATCAAGCGGACCAACAAGCAGCTCCGCAATCACCGTGGGACGAACGTTCTTTTCGAAGGCGATGCCGCCAACGTGAAGAAGTACTTCCTGCCCAACGGCTGACGCCCCCTAACTTTTCCGGAGATCAATCATGGCTCGCGTGAAACGGGGCGTTACGTCCCACGCCAAGCACAAGAAGACTTTCAAGGCCGCCAAGGGCTTTTATGGCCGCCGCAAGAACACGATCCGCGCCGCCAAGGCGGCCGTCGATCGGTCGATGCAGTACGCCTATCGCGACCGCAAGAACAAGAAGCGCACCTTCCGCGCGCTTTGGATCCAGCGCCTGAACGCTGCGGTGCGTGAGCATGGCCTGACCTACTCGCTCTTCATCGGCGGTCTCGCCAAGGCGGGCCTCGAGCTCGACCGCAAGACCCTGTCGGCCCTCGCGATCGACGACGCTGCTGCCTTCGCCGCGGTGGTCGAGACGGTCAAGGGCGCGCTCGGTGCCGAGGCCAAAGCCGCCTGAGCGGGCTTGCCTGATCGGAATACGAAAGGCCGGCGGAAACGCCGGCCTTTTCGTTTGGGCTCGCCGTCATGCTCGGCCTTGTGCCGAGCCCCCGTCTTGAACGCCAAGTTCGATAAGTGAAGCAAAGACGTGGATGGTCGGGACAAGCCCGACCATGACGGGATGCTTACGTCTGCACCTTGTCTACCGCCTTCGGCGTCCAGCTCTCGCCGGCGCCGTCGACGATGCGCTGATAGGCCTCCTCGGGCGTATCGGCGTAACAGAACAGCTTCAGGTCCTCAGGCCGGATGAAGCCTGCCTCGGCCATCCGGTCGAGGTTGATCAGCCCCTGCCAATAGGCGCTGTCATAGAGCACGATCGGCACCGGCGGCATCTTGCCGGTCTGGACCAGCGTCATGATCTCGAAGAGCTCGTCGAGCGTGCCGAAGCCGCCGGGGAAGACCACCAGTGCCGCCGCCCGCATGGCGAGGTGCATCTTGCGCATCGCGAAATAGTGGAAGCGGAAGGTCAGGTCCGGCGTCGACCAGGCGTTTGGCTCCTGCTCGTGCGGCAGGGTGATGTTGAAGCCGATCGAGACCGCGCCGGCCTCCGTGGCGCCGCGATTGGCCGCCTCCATGATGCCGGGGCCGCCGCCAGTGGCGATGACGTGGTGCCGGCCGCTCTCCTTGCCGTCGAGCGCGCCGCCGCGCTCCGAGGCGATCCTGCCGAACGCCCGCGCCGCCTCGTACCAGGGATTGCCTTCGCGCACCCGTGCCGAGCCGAAGACGACGATGGTCGAGACGATGCCGCGGGCGCGCAGGGCGTCCTCGGCCTTCTGGTATTCGAGCATGAAGCGCGCCCCGCGCGTCGAGTCACCGAGGAGGAAGTCCTGATCGAGCGCAGCGACCCGGTAGGAGGGCGAATTCTTCTGGGCGGTATTGTCGGGCATGGGCGGGCTTCTCTCTGCGGCGGTCGGACTGGGCGGGCGGGTTGCGCCGAACCGATGCGCCACGCCTATCACGTCACGAGAGGTATTTCCGCAGCACGCCCGCCATGCGCTCAGCGCCGGAATTATGCGGCAGCAGCGTCAGGAACCGCCCGTCCGGCGCCATCAGATAGGTGAGCGAGCCATGGTCGATCGTGTACTGGCCCTCGCCGTGATGCGCCTGCGTCAGCTTGCGGCGATGGACCTTGTAGGTCCGGGCCGCGGCGGCGATCTCGGCCTCGCTGCCGGACAACCCGATCAGGCGCGGGTGGAAATTCTCGACATAAGCCGCCATCACCGCCGGGGTGTCGTTGACCGGGTCGACGCTGATGAACAGCGGCGCGATCTTCGTGGCCAGCGGCCCGAGTGCATCGAGCGCCTGGGCGATGATCGGTAGATCGACCGGGCAGGTATCGGTGCAGGCGGTGAAGCCGAAATAGACCAGCATGAAGCGGCCACGAAAGTCGGAATCGGTTACGCGCTTGCCGGTGTGATCGATCAGGCTGAACGGGCCACCGAATTGCGTCGCCAGCGGGTCTTGCGGTGGCCTGGCAGCCGGGGAGGGGCTATGGCCGCCATGATCCTGCGCGCTTGCGACTGCCGCCGCTCCAGCAGCGAGGCCGGCAAACAGGAGACGGCGGCTGATCCGTCCGCTCATGGCTTCGGCTTGGGAGCGAGACCCTTGATGCCGAAGGGGCCATCCTCGGCGATGATCTGGTTGGCCTGCGGGTCGCCGCGCCACCATTCCTCCGCCTTGCCGTTCCTGACTTCCCAGGCAGCCTTGAAGCGCTCGGCGACAATCCAGTCTTGGTCGGGCCGTTCGCGCAGGCGCTGCACGAAGAACAGGGTTACCGCCGGGTTCTCGATCAGCAGGCCGTCGGCCTCGATCTCGCGACCGCAATAGCCGGCGAGGTCGCTGGTTGCGCCGGCGAAGTCGATGTTCGACTTGGCGACCAGCCGGAACGTGCCGTCGGCGAGCGCCAGTCCCAGCTGTCGCTTGCCGCCACCGCAATCCGGCGCGCAGCGGCCCTTGAGCTGGCAGAGCGCGTCGACGACACGGCCCTTCAGAACCGCCTGCTTCTCGTGCGGGATGTTCCAGGGCTCGGCGGCGGAAGCCGGAACCACCGCCAGGCAGATTGCAAGGATCAGGGCGTTGATGCTGCCTCGCATCGCCTCAGTTCCCGAACGGCTGGATGCCGTGTTCTTCATGCGTCATCGTGATGACGCCCTTGTCGTCGGCGATACGATCGACCAGCAGGTACTTCACGCCGTCGCGCTCGAGCAGCTCGCCATCGACCGTGACCTCATGCGTCGCCAGCTTGGCCACGCGCGGATTTCCGGCGCTGTCCTCGTCGTCGCCGATCTTGAGGATCAGGTAGAGATTGCCGCCGGCGTCGCGGATCGCGACCGGGATGCCGCCGAGCGCGCACCAGATCGCGCATTGATGATGCGCCGTGCCCCTGGCGAACATCAGCCCGCTGATCGTGCACCAGCTGTCGCTGATCTCGCCGGTGATGGTGACGCGCTGGCCGCTCTGCTGGGCGAATGCCGGCGCTGCGACAGCAAGGCATCCCACGAAAGCGGTGGAGAGGAACGCGCGACTCCGGGCTTGAGACAAGACTGTCATCTTTGCACGCGATCTCGGAATTCGGCTGGCGTTTCCGCGCTTGCGCGATGCTTTGCCAGCACGATTGCCCCTAGCCTCACCGCCGCCGACACCATAGAAGATGCCTCGCAAACGGACCAGAGCAGGCATGAACGACATCGACACCCTTCGCGATTCACTTGTCGGTGAAATCGAGGCGGCCGGCGACGAGGCGGCGCTGGAGCAACTGCGCATCGCGGCGCTCGGCAAGTCCGGCTCGGTCTCGGGCTTGCTGAAGACGCTCGGCGCGATGACGCCGGAGGAGCGCAAGGAGCAGGGGCCGCGCATCAACGGTCTGCGCGACACTGTCCAGCAGGCGCTCGGCGCCCGCAAGGATGCGCTGGGCGAGGCGGCTCTGGAAGCACGGCTTGCGGCCGAGCGGCTCGACATCTCGCTGCCGGTGCGCGAGGGCCCGGAGGCGCGCGGGCGCATCCACCCGATCAGCCAGGTCATCGACGAGATCACCGCGATCTTTGGCGACATGGGCTTCGCCGTCGCGGAAGGCCCGGACGTCGAGACCGACGACCTCAACTTCACCAAGCTCAACTTCCCGGTCGGTCATCCCGCCCGCGAGATGCATGACACCTTCTTCTTCGCGCCGGATGCCAATGGCGAGCGCAAGCTGCTGCGCACCCATACCTCACCGGTCCAGGTGCGCACGATGATGTCGCAGGAGCCGCCGATCCGGGTGATCTGCCCGGGCCGGACCTACCGCATGGATTCCGATCAGACCCACACCCCGATGTTCCATCAGGTTGAGGGCCTCGTGATCGACAAGAAAACCCATTTCGGCCACATGAAATGGGTGCTGGAAGAGTTCTGCAAGGCGTTCTTCGAGGTCGAGGGCGTCAAGATGCGCTTCCGCCCGTCCTTCTTCCCGTTCACCGAGCCCTCGGCCGAGGTCGACATCCAGTGCTCGCGCAAGGATGGCGAGATCCGCTTCGGCGAGGGCGACGACTGGCTCGAGATTCTCGGCTGCGGCATGGTCCACCCGAACGTGCTCAGGAATTGCGGGCTCGATCCGGATGTCTATCAGGGCTTCGCCTGGGGCATGGGCATCGATCGCATCGCCATGCTGAAATACGGCATGCCTGACCTGCGGCCCTTCTTCGAGGCCGATATCCGCTGGCTGTCGCATTACGGCTTCCGTCCGCTCGACCTGCCGACCCTGACCGGTGGGCTGACCTCTTAAACCTTATCGAGAGGGGAGACGCATGAACGGCGCGCAATGGGCAGGGCTGATCGCGGTGCTGATGGTCGCCGCCAATCTGCTTTGCCTCGCCATCGCCTTCGTGCGCCTGCGCCGGCGGCAGTCGCCGTCGCGGCTGCAGAAGCTCGCGCCGCCGGTGACGATCGTGCGCCCGGTGCGCGGCATCGAGACCTTCAGCCGCGAGACGCTGACCTCCGGCCTTGAACTCGATTATCCCGAGTACGAGACGATCTTCTGCGTTGCCGACGGCCATGACCCGATCGTGCCGCTGATTGAGGAGCTGATCGCGACCTATGGCGCCGACAGCGTCCGCCTGATCGTCGGCGACGTCGCGGTCAGCGCCAATCCCAAGCTCAACAACTGCGTCAAGGGCTGGGACGCCGCGCGCCACGACTGGGTGATCCTCGCCGACTCGAACGTGCTGATGCCGAAGGACTATGTCCAGCGGCTGATGCAGTCCTGGCGCGACGACACCGGCCTCGTCTGCTCGACGCCCGCCGGCTCGCGGCCGGGCTGCTTCGGCGCCGAGGTCGAGTGCGCCTTCCTCAATACCTTCCAGGCGCGCTGGCAATATGCCGGCGAGGCGCTCGGTTTCGGCTTCGCCCAGGGCAAGTCGATGCTCTGGAACAAGCCCTTCCTCGACGCCAATGGCGGCATCGCCGCGCTTGCCGCCGAGATTGCCGAGGATGCGGCGGCGACCAAGCTGGTGCGCAAGGCCGGCAAGCATGTCCATCTCGTCGGTCAGCCCTTCGAGCAACCGCTCGGGCCGCGCAACCTGCGCGATGTCGTCCAGCGCCAGTTCCGCTGGGCCCGCCTGCGCCGCGTCACCTTCCTGCCCTTCTTCGCGCCGGAGATCCTGGTCGGGCCGCTGGTGCCGGCCGTGCTCGCCGCCTTCGCCGCGCCGGCCTTCGGCTTTCCTGCCTGGCAGGGTGTGCTCGCTGTGCTGGCACTCTGGTATGCCGGCGAGATCATGCTGGCCAGGAGCGTCGGCTGGTTCTTGAACTGGCGCACGCCGCTCGCCTATCTGGCGCGCGATCTCGTCTTCCCCGGCATCTGGGCCTATGCCTTCGTGGCGCGCGAAGTCAGCTGGCGCGGCAATGCCATGAAGATCAGGACGGATGGCGAGGACCGGCTGAACGACGCCCAGCCCGAATTGTCGACCGTCGCTGTCCGGCGCGACGGGGCTGCCTGAGCATGGACATGACCGGGATTCCCGAGCGCTACCGTGATTGCCCGAGCTTTTCGTTTGGCGACAGCCCGGCGCTGGCCACTGAATTGGCAGCTCTGGTCGTCAGCGGGCGCAAGCGCGCGACTGTGAACACGCTCGATGCGCCCGACTGTCCAAAGGTCGGCGAGTTGTGGATCGTGCTCGATGGCGACAAGCGTCCCGTGTGCGTGATCGAGACGCTCGAACTCTTCCCCAGGCGCTTCGACGAGATCGACGAAGCGTTCGCCTTTGAGGAGGGCGAGGACGATCGTACGCTCGCCTCCTGGCGCGAAGCCCACGAAAACTACTTCCGGCGCCTCGGCGTCTTCAGCCCCGACATGACCTTGCTTTGCGAACGCTTCCGTTTGGTGGAAGTGTTCGCTCCGATGGACGCAACAGCATGAAATTCACGCTTTCCTGGCTCAAAGAGCATCTCGACACCACCGATTCGCTCGACACCATCACCGAGACGCTGACCCGCGTCGGTCTCGAGGTCGAAGGGGTCGAGGACAAGGCCAAGGCGCTCAGCGCCTTCACCATCGCCTATGTCATCGAGGCCAAGCAGCACCCGAACGCCGACCGGCTGCGCGTCTGCATGGTCGACACCGGCACAGGCGAGCCGGTCCAGGTCGTCTGCGGCGCGCCCAATGCCCGCACCGGCATGAAGAGCGTGTTCTCGCCGCCGGGTACCTATATCCCGGGCAAGGACATCACGCTCGGCAAGGGCGTGATCCGCGGCGTCGAGTCGAACGGCATGCTCTGCTCGGCCGCCGAATTGCAGATCTCCGAGGATCATGACGGCATCCTCGATCTGCCCGAAGACGCGCCGGTCGGCCAGCCCTACGCCACCTATGCCGGCCTCGACGACGCCGTGATCGAGATTGCGGTGACCCCGAACCGGGCCGATGCGCTCGGCGTTTCCGGCGTCGCTCGCGATCTCGTCGCCGCCGGCCTCGGCACGATCAAGACGCCGACGGTCCAGCCGGTGCGTGGCGCCTTCCCGTGCCCGGTTTCGCTGAAGCTGGATTTCGCCGAGGAGGACCGCAATCTTTGCCCGGCCTTCGCGCTGCGGCTGGTGCGTGGCGTCAAGAACGGCCCGTCGCCGGAATGGCTGCAGGCGCGCCTGCGCGCCATCGGCCTCCGGCCGATCAACGCGCTGGTCGACATCACCAATTTCATGACCTTCGACCGCAACCGGCCGCTGCACGTCTTCGACGCCGCCAAGGTCAAGGGCGACCTCGTCGTCCGCCGCGCCAGGGATGGCGAGGAGGTTCTGGCGCTCGACGGCCGGACCTATGCGCTGACCAACGAGATGGTCGTGATCACAGACGACAACGGCGTCGAATCGATCGCCGGCGTGATGGGCGGCGAGCATTCCGGTTGCGACGAGAGCACCACCGACGTGCTGATCGAAAGTGCGCTCTGGAACACGCTCAACATCGCCCGCACCGGCCGCACGCTCGGCATCAACTCCGATGCGCGCTATCGCAACGAGCGCGGCATCGATCCGGACTTCACCCGGCCCGGCCTCGATATGGCGACGCAGATGGTCATGACGCTCTGCGGCGGCGAGCCCTCCGAGGTCGTCTTCGCCGGCGAATTGCCCGACAGCCCCGGCGCCATCGATTTCCCCTGGTCGGAGGTCGAGCGCCTGACCGGGCTCGATCTGCCACAGGTCGAGATGAAGCTGGCGCTGACTTCGCTCGGCTTCCACGTCTCGGGTGCCGGCGAGCGCGTCAAGGTCGCGCCGCCATCCTGGCGTGCCGATGTCGAAGGCAAGGCCGATCTGGTCGAGGAGATCCTGCGCATCGCCGGGCTCGACCGCGTCGCCCCGGCGCCGCTGCCGCGCATCAAGGGCGAGGTGATCAAGCCGGTCCTGACCGTGCTGCAGAAGCGCACGCGCCAGGCCAAGCGCCTTCTCGCCGGCCGCGGGCTGGTCGAGGCGGTGACCTGGTCCTTCATCTCTCACGCCGCGGCCAAGCTCTTCGGCGGCGGCTCGCGCAAGCTCGTGCTGGCAAATCCGATCGCAGCCGATCTCTCCGATATGCGGCCGTCCTTGCTGCCGGGGCTTATTCGCTCGGCCCAAGCCAATGCCGATCGCGGCTTCGGCGATGTCGCGCTGTTCGAAGTCGGCCAGGTCTTCCAGAGCGACGAACCGGAAGGCCAGCTCATCGCCGCGGCCGGCCTGCGCCGGGGTACGGCGAAGCTGGAAGGCGCCGGCCGCCATTGGGACGGCGCAGCGAAGCCGGTCGACGCATTCGATGCCAAGGCCGATGTGCTCGGCCTGCTCTCCGGGCTCGGCGTTCCCGTAGGCGGCTTGCAGATCGTCGCTGGTGGCCCTGCCTGGGCCCATCCCGGCCGCTCGGCCACGCTCCAGTTCGGCCCCAAGGGCGTGATAGGCGCCTTCGGCGAGGTCCATCCGCGCGTGCTGAAAGCGCTCGACGTCAAGGGGCCGCTGGTCGCCTTCGAGATCCACCTCGATGCGTTGCCGCTGCCAAAGTTCAAGCCGACCAAGGTCAAGCCGAAGCTGGCGCTCTCCGACTTCCAGCCGGTGACGCGCGACTTCGCCTTCATCGTCGACAAGGCGGTGGCGGCCGGCGAGATGGCCAAGAGCGCCCAGAATGCCGACCGGGCGCTGGTGTCCGATGTCGGCGTCTTCGACCTCTACGAGGGCACAGGCGTCGAGCCGGGCAAGAAGTCGGTGGCGCTGGCGGTGACCTTGCAGCCGACGCAGAAGACACTGACCGATACCGAGATCGAAGCCGTCGCAGCCAAGATCGTCGCCGAGATGGCCAAGCGCTACGGCGCGGTGCTGCGGGGGTAATAAATGACGTCATGGTCGGCCTTGAGCCGACCATCTCGGGCCGGAAAGGGCGCCATCTGGCGCCTTCTCGTCATGAGATTCTCGGGTCTTCGCTTCGCTTCGCCCGAGAATGACGGCTGGGCGGCTTCTACGCGTTCCCGTTATTGACCAGAATTATGAAATAATCGGCGCAAGAAATCGTTTGAAAATCCGGGTATCGGCTCTGATTGTTGCAATCCGAGAGGCCTGATGTCGCTGACCGAGCTCCCCGTCGCGGACGATCTGTTTCCCGGCTTCCGGTTGCTCGACGTCGCGACGATGGGTGCGCGCATTCGCGTCCGCACCGGCGGGGAGGGCCCCCCGCTTCTCCTGCTCCATGGCTATCCGCAGACCCACATCATGTGGCGGCGCATCGCTCCGCAACTGGCTGAGCGTTTCACTTTGGTCTGCCCGGACCTGCGCGGCTACGGCGATTCCGAAAAGCCGCCGAGCGCGGCCGATCACGCTCCCTATTCCAAGCGCGCCATGGCGCAGGACATGGCCGAGGTGATGAGCGTGCTCGGCCATGAGCGCTTCCTCGTCGGCTCGCATGATCGCGGCGCCCGCGTCGCGCACCGGCTGGCGCTCGACCATGGCGATCGCGTGCTGAAGCTCGCGACCCTCGACATCGCGCCGACGCGCGAAATGTACCGCGACACCAGCGATGCCTTCGCCCGCGCCTATTGGCACTGGTTCTTCCTGATCCAGTCGGCGCCGATGCCGGAGCGCATGATCGGCGCCGATCCGGAGTTCTACTGGACGAGCCGGCGCGCCTCGGACATGAAACTCTTCGAGCCGGCGGCGCTCAGCGAATATCTCCGCTGTTTCCGCGATCCCGCGATGATCCATGCCAGCTGCGAGGACTATCGCGCCGCCGCGACGATCGACATCGCCCATGACGATGCCGATGCCGGCAGGAAGGTCGCGTGCCCGTTGCTGGCGCTGTGGGGTGAGCGCGGCGCTGTGGGAAAATGCTTCGATGTGCTGGCGCTCTGGCGCGAGCGCGCGGAAAACGTCCAAGGCCGGGCCCTGCCGGGCGGGCATTATCTGGCGGAGGAGATCCCCGATCTCGTCGTCGCCGAATTCTCGGCCTTCTTCGGAGAGAACACATGAGCCGCACCAACCGCGTCTACCGCATCGCTGCCATCGCCGGTGACGGCATCGGCAAGGAGGTCATGCCCGAAGGCCTGCGCGTGCTCGAGGCGGCCTCGAAGAAGTTCGGCTTCGAACTCCAGCTCGACGAGTTCGATTTCTCCTCCTGCGACTACTACGCCAAGCATGGCAAGATGCTGCCGGACGACTGGAAGGCGCAGATCGGCGGCCATGACGCGATCTTCTTCGGCGCCGTCGGCATGCCTGCCCAGGTGCCCGACCACATCTCGCTCTGGGGCTCTCTGCTGCTGTTCCGGCGCGAGTTCGACCAGTACGTCAACCTGCGCCCCGTGCGCCTGATGCCGGGTGTGCCCGGCCCGCTCGTCGGTCGCAAGCCCGGCGATATCGACTTCTTCGTCGTGCGCGAGAACACCGAAGGCGAGTATTCCTCGGTCGGCGGGCGCATGTATGGCGGCACCGAGCGCGAGATCGTCATCCAGGAGACGATCATGAGCCGGGTCGGCGTCGACCGCGTGCTCAAATACGCCTTCGAGCTTGCGCAGCGCCGGCCACGCAAGAAGCTGACCTCGGCGACCAAGTCGAACGGCATCTCGATCACCATGCCGTACTGGGACGAGCGGGTGAAGGAGATGGCCAAGAGCTATCCCGACGTCGCCGTCGACCAGTATCATATCGATATCCTGACCGCGCATTTCGTGCTCAATCCGGATCGTTTCGACGTGGTCGTCGCCTCGAACCTGTTCGGCGACATCCTCTCGGACCTCGGTCCGGCCTGCACCGGCACGATCGGCATCGCGCCGTCGGGGAACATCAACCCGACCGGCGAATTCCCATCCCTGTTTGAACCGGTGCATGGTTCGGCGCCGGACATTTTCGGGCAGGGCATTGCCAATCCCGTCGGCCAGATCTGGTCGGGGGCGATGATGCTCGATCATCTCGGCGAGCATGAAGCGGCCAAGGCGATCGAGGCGGCGATCGAGCGCGCGCTCGGCGACGCCCGTACCCGCACGCGCGATCTCGGCGGCAGCTTGAATACCGAGGCTGCCGGCAAGGCGATCGAGCAGGCCCTGGGTTGACGACAACGCCGGCGCTGACCACAAGCTCTGGTCGGCGCCGAAAAAGACGTAAGACTTAAGAAGGGGGGATCAGGTGCCCGATCTGACGTTTTCGCTGCTCGACGCTGCGCTCTGGGGCAAGCTCTTCGAGATCATCGCGCTCAACATCGTGTTGTCGGGTGACAATGCTGTGGTGATCGCGCTCGCCTGCCGGGCGCTCGCACCCGAGCAGCGCGCCAAGGGCATCGCGCTCGGCGCCGGCGTCGCCGTGCTGCTGCGCGTCGTCTTCACGGTGCTGATCGCCTCCCTTCTCAACATGCCATTCCTGCACATCGTCGGTGCGCTGCTGCTGGTCTGGATCGCGGTCAAGCTGATCATCGAGGACGGCGAGAGCGACGAGAACGCGGTCGCCGCCAGCAGCAAACTCTGGAAGGCGGTGCAGACCGTCGCCATCGCCGACATCGTCATGAGCCTCGACAACGTGCTCGCCATCGCCGCGGTCGCGAAAGATTCGATCCCGCTACTCGTCGGCGGCCTGATCATCTCGATCCCGCTGATCGTGCTCGGCGCCTCGCTGATCACCTCGCTGCTGACGCGCTTCCCGATCCTGGTCTGGGCCGGCGCTGGCCTGCTCGGCTGGGTCGCGGGCGAGATGTTCGAGAGCGACCCGTGGCTGATCGGCAAGCTCGGCGAGACGATGGCCCACCAGCTCGAATACCCCGCCGCCATCCTTGGGGCCCTGCTCGTGCTCGGCCTCGGCTATTTCCTCAAGCAACGCCGGCCAGATCCGGCCCTCTAAGACAGGGACTGACCGACCTATGGATTTCTCATCTCCCACCTTCTGGACGTCATTGCTCCAGATCATCTGGATCGACCTTCTGCTCTCGGGCGACAACGCGATCGTCATCGCTCTCGCGGTGCGCTCGCTGCCGGAGAAGCAGCGCAAGGTCGGCATTCTGCTCGGCGCCGGCGCAGCCGTCGGCCTGCGCATCCTCTTCGCGGTGGTCGTCACCTACCTGCTTGCCGTTCCCTTCCTGAAGGTCGTCGGCGCGCTCCTGCTGTTCTGGATCGCGATCAAGCTCGCCAAGGGCGAGGAGGAGGCGCATGGCGACATCGCGGCATCAGACAATCTCTGGAAGGCGGTCCGCACCATCGCCATCGCCGATGCGGTCATGAGCCTCGATAACGTGCTCGCCATCGCTGCGGCCGCCCGCGGCCATTTCGAGCTGTTCATCTTCGGCCTGCTGCTGACCATCCCGCTGATCGTCTACGGCGCCCGCCTGCTGTCCTCGGTTCTCGAGCGCTTCCCGATCCTGATCTGGCTCGGCGCTGCGCTGCTCGGCTGGATCGCCGGCGAGATGCTGCTTGGTGACTTGGCAGTGCTGCAGTGGCTGCAGGCGAACATGCCGAACTGGGTCGTCAGCGTGCCGGTCTCCGACACCAACCCGATCGGCCTCCTGCCCGCCAAGGTGCCGTTCTACACGGCGGCGACGCTCGGCGCGCTGATCGTCGTCGTCGCCGGCTATCTCCTGAAGAAGAAGCCGATCGACCAGCCGGGCTGAACAGTCAGGCTCGATCGAGAGTGATGAACGCGGCGGCCATGGTCTCATGGCCGCCGTTTTTCGTGAGCCGGAGGACGCCGTCGACGCGACGGTCGGTCTGCTCATCGCTGACAGTGAAGCGCTCTGCACCGTCGAGTTGCACCGAAAAGCTCTCGGGTGCGCGGGAAAAGCCGGTGCCGAGCGCCTTCACATAGGCTTCCTTGGCGCTCCAGAGCTGGGCGAAGGCCAGCGGCCGCGCAGAGGCGGGCAGGCTTTCCAGCCAGTGCTGCTCATCGGGATGCAGCACGGCGAGTGGCGGCTGGCTGGCGAGGGCGACCCGCTCGACATCGACACCAACAGGACGATGCGCCAGAGCGACCGCGACGAGGCCGGCTCTGGTCGCCAGCGACAGGTGCAGCCCCGAACCATGTGGGGAGACGATCAGCGGGCGTCCCGCGGGCTCATGCCCGATCTCGACAGCATCTTCGGCTAAAGCGAACTGGCGAGCCAGCAGCTTGCGCGCCAGGGAGCGCCGCAGCTCCGAGCGCTCCGGCAGGTTCACGGGCTGCGCCGGCGTCGCGATCAGCCACGCCGCGGGCAGGGCAGGAGCGGTCTGATCGATGGAGGAGAGCCAGAGCATGCCGCGGTTCTAGTGCAGCATGCCTCTCTGCGGAAGGAGACGGCTCGGCCCGCCCTGCGCCAGGCTCATGCAGGCCCGGAGCTTGCAAGGCGTTGACGCAACATCAGGAAACCGGTTCGAGGACGGTATGGCTTCCGAAGCGAAATCCGAACCACAGCCCGCGGCACAGCTCACGCTTGCTGGAATGCTGCTCGGCCTGCGCCGCGTCTCCGTACTGATGCCGGGTGTGATCGTCTTCGCGGTCGCCTTCGGTGCAGCTGCCTCGGCCAAGGGCCTGAGCCTGTTCGAGGCGGTGATGATGAGTGCGCTGGTCTATGCCGGCGTTTCGCAGCTTGTCGCGATGGAACTCTGGCGGCCGGAGTGGACCTGGGGCGCGATCGTTGCGCTCGCCTTCGTCACCGCGACCGTCAATGCCCGCACCATCCTGCAGGCTGCGTCTCTGCAGCCCTGGTTCGCCCGCTATCCCTGGTTCGTGACCGCCTTCCAGCTCTCCTTCTTCACCGACGCCAACTGGCTGGTCGGCACGCGCTATCACGGCGAGGGCGGGCGCGATGTCGGTGTCGTGCTCGGCGCTGGCCTCGCGCTCTGGGTCGTCTGGGTGCTCATGACCATCCCCGGCCATCTGCTGGGCGCCCTCGTCACCGACCCGCGCAAATACGGCATCGACATGGTCATGCCGATCTTCTTCGCGGCGATGATCGTGCCGCTCTGGCGCGGCAAGCGCGCGGCACTGCCATGGATCGTCGCCGGCATCGTCGCGCTGATCACTGCCCGTCTCATCGATGGCTATGCCTTCATCATCGTCGGTGCGCTCTCGGGCGCCGTGGCAGGAGCCTTGCTCGATGACCCTGCCTGAGCCCGGAAGCTGGGGGCCTTATCTCGCCATCCTCGGCATGGCGCTGGCGACCTATCTCTGCCGCATCTCCGGCGTCGTGCTGATGAGCTTCATCCCGCTGACGCCGCGGGTGCGGCGTGGGCTCGCGGCCCTGCCGGGCTCGATCGTGGTCGCGACCGTCTTGCCGCTGATCGAGCGGCTCGGCCTCGCTGCAGGACTGGCTCTGCTCGCGGCGATAGCCAGCATGGTGATCCGGCGCAGCGAGTTGCTCGCCTTGCTCGTCGGCATGGTGGTGGTCGCGCTGATGCGCGCTGCCGGCTTCTGAGGTCGGAGCGCGACCACGCAGGTCGCGTTGCGCATTTTGAGCCTGATGCCGCGATCCATCACCGGCTACGATCGCACCCATCACAGCAATCGTTCGCCGGCATGCGGCCGGCATGTTGACGTTGCCTTGCCTGCGGCAGACGGTGCCGGCCAGCAACTCTCACCAATCGGAGCGCATGATGGCCTGGTATTCGCAGACGTGGACGTGGTTCGACGGTGAGTGGCGCGAGGGCAACCCCGGCATCATGGGGCCGCGAACCCATGCCGCCTGGCAGGCGTCTCAGGTCTTCGACGGCGCCCGCCATTTCGACGGCGTCTCGCCCGATCTCGACCGGCATGCCGCACGCGTGAACCGCTCCGCCTTGGCGCTCGGCCTGAAGCCGACCGTCTCGGCTGAGGAGATCGTCGCCAAGACCGCCGAGGGCGTGAAGAAGTTCGATAGCGGCACCGCGCTCTACATCAAGCCGATGTACTGGGCCGAGGCCGACGGCCCGTCGACCATCATCGGCGATCCCGACTCGACTCAGTTCGCGCTCTGCCTGTTCGAGGCGCCGATGGGCGATCCTGGCAAAGGCTTCTCGGTGACCAAGGGCGCCTATCGCCGCCCGACCCTGGAGAACGCGCCGACCGACGCCAAGGCCGGTTGCCTCTATCCCAACAATGCCCGCGTCCTGCGCGAGGCGAAGGCGAGGGGCTTCGACAACGCGCTGGTGCTCGACATGCTCGGCAATGTCGCCGAGACCGGCACCTCCAACATCTTCCTGGCCAAGGACGGCGTCGTGAAGACACCGGCTCCGAACGGCACCTTCCTCAATGGCATCACCCGCCAGCGCACCATCGTCCTGCTGCGCCAGGCCGGCGTCCCGGTCGAGGAGACGACGCTGCGCTATGAGGATTTCGAGCAGGCCGACGAGATCTTCTCCTCCGGCAACTATTCGAAGGTGATGCCGATCTACAAGATCGACGATCGCGAGCTGCAGCCCGGCCCGATGTTCCGCAAGGCGCGCGAGCTCTACATGGAGTTCGCCCACAGCAAGGGCGCTTGAGGCCAGATGGCCCGGCTCGCCACCCGCCTGACCGAGCGCCTCGGGATCGAGCATCCGATCCTGTCGGCGCCCATGGCCATGGCGGGCGGCGGCGCGCTCGCCGCCGCCGTGACGCGCGCCGGCGGCCTCGGCCTGATCGGCGGCGGCTATGGCGACGGCGCTTGGCTCACCACGCAATATGCCGCAGCCGGCAACACCCGCACCGGCTGCGGCTTCATCACCTGGTCGCTGGCGAAGCAGCCGCATCTGCTTGGTGAGGTGCTGGCGCGCCAACCGGCAGCGCTGATGCTCTCCTTTGGCGATCCCATGCCCTTCGCGAGCGAAATCGCCGCGGTCGGCGTGCCGCTGATCTGCCAGTGCCAGAGCCTGGCTCATGTCCGCACGGCGCTGGAGGCGGGCGCTGCGATCATCGTAGCGCAAGGCGCCGAAGCCGGCGGACATGGCCACAACCGCGGGACCCTTCCGCTCGTGCCGGAGGTCGCAGATATTCTGGCACGCGAGAGCCCGGATACACTCCTGCTCGCCGCCGGCGGCATCGCCGATGGGCGCGGGCTCGCCGCGGCGCTGATGCTCGGCGCCGACGGCGTCCTGGTCGGGACGCGCTTTTGGGCGAGCCGCGAGGCGCTGGTCCACCCCAACCACCATGCTGCGGCCGTGGCGGCGACGGGCGACGAGACGGTGCGCTCGGCGCTGCCCGACATCGCCCGCCAGCTCGACTGGCCGAAACCTTTTGACATTCGTGTCAGCGACAACGCCTTCATCGCGCAATGGCGCGGCCGCGACTCCGAATTGCGGGCGGCGATAGAGGATGAGGCGCCGGCTTATCGCGACGCCTTCATCGCCAGCGATCCCGACAAAGCGGCGGTGGTCTTCGGCGAGGCTGCCGGACTGATCTCGGACATTCCGTCGGCCGGCGAGATCGTCGCGCGCATGGTGGATGAGGCGATAGGCCAGCTGAAGGCCGGCACCAGACTGCTGGCAGGTTGAGCTAGCGCAGCAGCCGCCAGAGCCCGGCTGATCTCAACCCGCCGAGCGCGATTGCGCCATAGATGCAGGCGGCGGCGAGACTGAGGATGGCGAGCGCGATCAGCCGCGGCTCGAACGGGAACGCGATGAGCAGGCCGTAAAGCGGCTCGGCCAGCAGTCGGGCGACCAGCGCGGCGAAGCCGGCGGCGACGCCGACGATCAGGATCAATAGCGGCAGGCCGCGATCGGGATTGGTCCAGCCGCGCTTCAGCGCGAGGCCATAGAGCGCGCCGAGATTGATCCAGGCGCCGCAGGCGGTGGCGAAGGCGAGGCCGGGCGCGCCATGGCTCTTCCAGAGCAGGAGCTTCAGCCCGACATTTGCGGCGATGGCGGCGAGCGAGACCAGCATCGGCGTCGTCGTGTCGCCGCGCGCCTGGAAGCTCGAGACCTGGGCGCGGATCAGCACGATCGCCGGCAGGCCGATCGCATAGGCGAACAGCACCGCGCCGGCGGCCTGCGTCGCGGCATCGTCGAAGCGGCCGCGCTCGAACAGCGCTCCGACGATCAGTTCGGGGATGGCGAGGAAGGCGGCGGCGAAGGGCGCGGCCGCGACGAGCGTCAGCGCGATCGCGCGGTTCTGCGCTGCTTCTGCCTTGGCCTCGTTGCCGTTGGCGATGGCGCGGCTCATCGTCGGCAGCAGCACGGTACCGACGCCGATCGCGATGACGCCGAGCGGCAATTGGTAGAGACGCTCGGCATAATACAGCGCCGAATAGGCGCCGGCCGGCAGCAGCGAGGCGATGATCGTGTCGGCGAAAAGGGCGATCTGCACCCCGGCCGAACCGATGACCGCCGGCCCGAACGCCTTGAGGAAGCCCTTGACCTCGCCGTCGAGACGCGGCCGGGTCAGCGCCGCCGAAACGCCGGCCTGCCGCGCTGCGATCCAGAGCAGCAGCCATTCGAGCACGCCGGCAATGGCGACGCCCCAGGCGGCGGCATGAGCGGCGCTCGGGAACAGGAAGGCGACGAAGAGCGCGCCGATCAGGCAGATGTTCAACAGGATCGGCGCCGCCGCCGCTGCCGCGAATTTGTCGACCGCGTTGAGATTGGCCGAGAGCAGCGTCACCAGTGTGACGAACAGCAGATAGGGGAAGGTGATCCGCGTCAGCGTGACAGCGAGGTCGAAGCGTACGGGGTCGCCAGCGAAGCCGGGCGCGAGCAGCCGCACCAGCTCCGGCATGAATGGGATGGCGAGCCCCAGCAGCACGATCTGGACGATCAGGTTGAGCGAGAAGACGCGGTTCGAGAACCCGGCCGCGGCGGCTTCGCCCGACTGCTCGCGGATGCGGCTATAGGCCGGGATATAGGCCTGGTTGAAGGCGCCCTCGCCGAAGACAGCACGGAAATGATTGGGCAGGCGCAGCGCTACCGAGAAGGCGTCCATCAGCGCGCTGGCGCCGAGCGCAGCCGCGAGCACGATGTCGCGGAGGAAGCCGGACAGCCGCGAGAGCAGCGTGAAGCCGCTGACGGAGAGGATCTTTCTCAGCATCGCGCCACTCGGGCCCGCCACGAGCGGCAGTCCCCTTTGCAGCTAGCCGCATAGCTGCGTCGCGGGAGATGGTCCAGCACAGCGCTCGCTATGGCGCCTACCCCATCCCTGACGGCAGCGTATCGCTGCGCGGCGGGACGCCCTCGCTCGCGTCGAAGCCGACACGCTCTCCGACCAGATAGAGCGGCCGGCGCTTCACCTCGGCGAAGATGCGCCCGACATATTCGCCGATCATCCCGAGCGAGATCAGCTGGATGCCGGAAAAGAACATGATCGAGACGATCAGCGAGGGGAAGCCGGGCAGGTCGGTGCCGAAGAGCAGGGTCCGGACCATGAAATACAGGCCGGTGAGGGTCGCCACGATCGCGATCAACACGCCGAGCCAGGTCGCGATCTTCAGCGGCACGGTCGAGAATGAGGAGATCCCATCGAAGGCGAAGCTGAACAGCTTGCGGAAGCGGAACTTGCTCTCGCCATGGGCGCGGTCGGCAACCGCGAACGGCACTCCGGTCGCCCGGAAGCCGACCCAGGCATAGAGGCCTTTCGAGAAGCGGGCCCGCTCGGGCAGGGCCCGCAGCGCCTCGACCACACGCCGGTCGAGCAGGCGGAAGTCGCCGGCGCCCGGCGGCAGTTCGGTCTCGCCGAAGCTGGCGAAGAGTTTGTAGAAGGCCTTGGCGAAATTGCGCTTCAGCGGGCTCTCGCCTTCGCGGTCGGTGCGCTGGCCGTAGACGTTGAGGAAGCCCTCGCGCCATTTTTCCAGGAAGGTGGGGATCACCTCCGGCGGGTGCTGCAGATCGGCGTCCATGATCACGACGGCGTCGCCATTGGCATGGTCGAGCCCGGCCGCGATCGCGACCTCCTTGCCGAAATTGCGGCTGAAGGAGATGGCATGGATCCGGCTGTCCTGTGCGTTGAGGGCGCGCAGCGTCGCCAGCGTCCCGTCGCGGCTGCCATCGTCGACGCAGATGATCTCCCAGGACGCGGCATGGGCGTCGAGGATCGGCTCGAGCCGGGCGATCAGCGGCGCGAGATTGTCAGCCTCGTTGTAGACCGGCACCACGATCGAGAGCTGCGGCCGCAGGGCAGAGGCCGGCATCGTGGCGGAGGCGGAGCTGGGCGCAATCGCGGACAAGGCTTTCAGGACCTTCATTGCTCGGTTAGGGCTGTGTCCGTGGAACCAGCCGCAGGCTGCATACACCAGAGCAGATGAATAGGGGGTAACAGCCGGCATGACCCGCAGCTTCGTGCTCTGCGCCGATGATTTCGCCATGACCGAGGGGGTCAGCCGCTCGATCCTGGAGCTGCTCGCCGCCGCCAAACTCTCGGCAACAGGGGCGATGACCAACCGGCCGCACTGGCCACGGCTGGCTGGTGAGCTTTCCGCCTTCTCCGGCAAAGCCGATCTCGGCCTCCATCTCAATCTGACCTGCGCCGCCCCGCTCTCGGCGATGCCGACCGTGGCGCGGTCCGGCATCTTGCCGAAGCTGGGCGAGCTCGCGCCGCTGGCGCTGCGCTCGGGCGCTGCGCGCGCCGAGATCGCCGCCGAGATCGCCCGTCAGCTCGACGCCTTCGAACAGCATCTCGGCCGGGCGCCCGATTTCGTCGACGGCCACCAGCATGTCCATGTCCTGCCCGGCATCCGCCATCAGGTGCTTGACGCGTTGGCGACGCGCTATCCGGCCGGCTCGGTCTACTTGCGCGATCCCAGCGACTCGCTCGCTGCGATCCGGGCGCGCGGCGTCGCCATCGGCAAGGCCCTGACGGTCGCCGGGCTCGCCACCGGCCTGCGCCGCGCCGCAGCCCGGCGTGGCATCCCGACCAATAGGGGCTTCTCGGGTTTCTCGCCCTTCGATCCCCAACGCGATTTCGCCGACGATCTCACCGCCTTCCTCATCCAGCCGGGGCTGGCGCATCTGGTGATGTGCCATCCCGGCCATGTCGATGACGAGCTGATCGCGCTCGACCCGGTCGTCGCGACGCGGCCGCTCGAACATGCGGCGTTGCGGGCTTTCGCGCCGGAGGGCCTGCGGATCGCCCGTTTTGCTGCTGTTGCCTAGTTTCGGCCTGTCGCCCTGCGTGCAAGCCTGTTCGTACGCAATCGAAAATTTACCTCGTTCGTTCACTTTGCGGAGCGGCAGTCCCGACATCTGGGGATGTCGGCGTCTGGAGACCGCGGAAGATGAGCGTGATGGCGTGGTTTCAGTCGCGGGCGCAGCAATCGCAGGCAGCGATGTCGCAGATCGGCCAGGTCGAGCGGGTGATGCGCTCGCTCAGCAGCCAGATCGCGGGCGCGGCTGTTGCCATCGTCGCCGTCGCGATCGTCTTCGTCGTCCTTGCTGCCGCCCGCTACAACGAGACCAAGACGCGCGGCGATCTCGAGCAGAAGATGATGTCGCTGACCGCGATGATCGCCCACGCCTCGCCGCCGCTGATCCTGGCGCGCGACACCGTCACTCTGAGCTACATCCTGGAATCGCTGAAGCGCGATCCCGATTTCGACGCGGGCTTTGTCGCCGATGATCTCGTCGCTCTCGCGACGGCCGGCCGCAATGACGAGGCGCGGCTGTCCCTGACCCCGAACAAGCTCGCCCGGCAACTCGGTCGGGAGCCCTGGGATGTGCTCGCCGAGCAGGACACGCTGCGGCTCGAGGACAAGACCTATGTGACGCAATTGCTCTCGGTGAAGGTCGGCGGCTTCAAGAAGCAGATCGGCTATGTCGCCCTGCGCTTCGACAAGACCCGGCTGATCGCACGCTCCGCCTGGGAGCAGTTCCTGACGATCGGGATCGGCATCGCCCTGCTCGTCGTGCTCGGACCGCTGCTCTGGATCTCGCTGTCGCGGACGATGCGGCCGTTGAAGAGCATGACCAGGGCGATCGTCGGCATCTCCGACGGCAAGCTCGACACGCCGATCGACGCGGCCGGCAGGCAGGACGAGATCGGGGCGATCGCGCGGGCGCTCGGCGTGCTCAAGCTGCGTCTCGCCGAGCGCGCGACGCTGCAGGAGCGGCAGCTCGTGACCGAGGCGGAGCGCCATAGCCATCAGAAGCGTGTCGAGGAAGCGATCGCCCTGTTCCGCGGTGAGGTCGGCGTCGCGCTCGAGGCCTTCAAGAGCAATGCCGACCGCATGGGCGAGGCGTCGGACGGGCTTGCCCGGGTGGCGGCGGAATCCTCGGAACGCGCTGCCCGCGCCGCGCAGAACTCCCATGGCGCTTCGGCCAATGTCGAGAACGCTGCCCAGGCGGCCGAGGAGATGGGAGCGGCGATCCGCGAGGTCGAGTTCCAGGTCCGCCGCGTCCGCACCGAGATCGTCGAGGCGGCTTCCGCCTCCCGCGACACGGCGGGCTCCGTCCAGGCGCTGGACGAGACGGCGCGGGCGATCGGCGAGGTCGTGAACCTGATCCGCGACATCGCCGCTCAGACCAACCTGCTCGCGCTGAACGCCACCATCGAGGCGGCGCGTGCCGGCGAGGCGGGGCGCGGCTTTGCCGTCGTCGCAGCCGAGGTGAAGAGCCTCGCCTCTCAGACCGCGGACGCAACCGACCGCATCGTCAGCCAGGTCGGCGCCATCCAGGGCGCGACCACCGAGGTGGTCGACGCCATCCAGAACATCGCCACCCGCATGGGCGCGATCGAGAGCTTCGCCAATTCGGTCGCGACCTCGATCGAGCAGCAGGCGATCGCGACCGGCGAGATCGCCAGCGGCGTCGCCATGGCGAGCACTTCGGCGCTCTCGGTTTCCAGCGATCTCAGCGTGCTGGCCGACAGCGTCGAGGAAACCGGCCGTTCGGCCGAGCAGGTCCGCCATGCCGCCGGCGAGGTCTCGGCCCAGGCGATGCGGCTTGATTCGACCGTCGATCAGTTCCTCAAGCGCGTCGCCGCCTGATATCTCCCATAAACGAAACAGGGCCCTTTCGGGCCCTGTCCATATTCATCGATTCGAGTGCAGCGATCAGACCTTGGCGCCGTCGTAGAGCTCGGCGACGTAATCCCAGTTCACCATGCTCTCGAGGAAGGCCTTGAGATAGTCCGGGCGGCGATTGCGGTAGTCGATGTAGTAGGAGTGCTCCCAGACGTCGACGCCAAGGATCGGCGTGCCGCCATGGACCAGCGGGCTCTCGCCGTTAGGAGTCTTGCTGACGGCGAGCTTGCCGCCCTTGACCTCGAGCCAGGCCCAGCCCGAGCCGAACTGGCCGACGCCGGCGGCGACGAAGTCTTCCTTGAACTTGTCGACCGAGCCGAAGGAATCGATGATCGCCTTCTCCAGCGCGCCCGGCAGCTTGCCGCCGCCATTGGGCTTCATCCACTTCCAGAAATGGAGGTGGTTGTAGTGCTGGCCGGCATTGTTGAACACGGCCGGGTTCTTGCCGTAGGAGCCCTTGACGATCTCCTCGAGCGACTTGCCCTCGAATTCCGTGCCCTTGATCGCGTTGTTGCCGTTGTTGACGTAGGCGAGGTGATGCTTGTCGTGGTGGTACTCCAGCGTCTCCTTCGACATATAGGGCTGGAGGGCGTCATGCGCATAAGGAAGATCGGGCAGGGTAAAGGACATGGGGCCTCTCCTTGGGCTGTCGAAATCGCGACGTGAGAATGGCTGCGATGACGCAACGCTTGGGCAATGATTGCCCGGCGGAACACCCCGCCATTCGCCTGTTAGTTAAGCCCCTCGGCCGGCAGCGGCAACCGCCGAGTCCCGAGAAATCCGGCACGGCCGACCTGCGTCCTGGTGGGAGGGCGTGCGTAGGCCGTTTGGTTGGCAATACCGGACGGTATCGATAGGTTAACCGCCGAGGCGGCAAGCTGTCGCAGCTCGTTCGGCCTCAAAGGAGCAAGCGTTGGTCAGGCTTTTCGTGGTTCTCGGGTTCGCCCTTCTGGCGGGCGGCGCCTATGCCATCTTCGATGGCTGGCCATATCGCGTCCTGGAACGTGGCTTCACCGAAGTCATCCTTGGAGGATTGTCGGCGGTCGCCGGCTTGATCATGCTCGCGCTCGCGGCGGTGCTCGCTGAAATCCGCCGGCTCAAGGGACTGGTCAGCGGGGCCATGGCGGTAGCGGCGCTATCCGAGCCGCGTTCCGATGCACGTCCGCTGCCGGGCGAGACGCCCGCGCGTCCCGAGTCGGTGCTCGAGAAGGTGCCTGCGCCAGAAGCGAGCTCCATCGGCATCGCGACCACGCTGGCGGCCGGCGCTGGCGCTGCCGCTGTCACCGGGGCGCTCATCGGGTTGACGAAGACCGAGGACGAGCCGCAGGCGAAGGCGGCCGAAAAGGCGGGTGACGCCGACAAGACGGAGGAGGGCGACAGTGCGCGCTCCGAGCGTCCCGAGCCTGTCGCCGCTGAGCCCTCGCAGGCGCCCTCGGCTTCGGCCGGCGACATTGACGACTGGCTGCTGCCCCCGGCCTCTCCCATGCTCGATGCCGCGCCCTCGGACGTCCATCCGGACAAGCACGAGGAGAGCGAGGAGACCGGCGAGCAGGTTGCCACGTCGCAAGATGAGCCGGAACTGCCGCTCTCTGTCGACAGTGAAGAGGTGCCGGAACCGGCTGACGAAAAGGCCGGCGAGGTCGGACCCGCCGCTGCCGTTGTCGATGAGCCTGAAACCAAACCGGCGGAAGGCGAGCCGGCCGTGGTGAGGCAGGAATCCGCGCCGGTCTTGGAGCGGGACGATCAGCTCTGGTGGCCGCGCATCGACCGTCCAGCGCGTGAAGAAACCGCTTCGGTCGAAGACGAGTTCAACGCGCTGCGCGACCAGCTCGTCGGCGTCGTCAATGCGCCCGAAGTCGAGTCTCCACGGCGCGATCGCGATACTCTTGGTACTGCGGAGAGCTGGATGGCGCCGCGGCCCTGGCCGCCAGTGACGCAGCCGCGAAATCCCGACGCTTTGAACGAGGTCGAGGTCGAAGCTGCCGACAAGGCCGCGCCGGAGGAGGCGAAAATCGAGCCGGTTCCGGTGCAGAACGATGAGTCCCAGGCCGCGGATCCCGAAGCCGAGCCTCAAGAGGAAGAGGCCCAGGAGTCGACTTCTGCTGCTACGGCCGACTTGCCGGCGGAGAAGTCCGGAGTGTCAACAGCCGAGACCAAGCCCGGCGAGGAGCCGGCGGCCTCGGAGGAGGGCGTGATCGGCGCCTACCAGGTCGGCGAGACGCAGTTCACCATGTTCGCCGACGGCTCGATCCATGCCCGCACGCCGGACGGCGACTATGTCTTCGCCTCGATGGACGAGCTCAAGACCTATCTCGCCAACGAGAAGGACAAGCTGGAAACCAGCGCGAATTGATCTGCAACCTCTTCCGATCGGCTTGCGCTGCAAGCTGATCGGTAGAGCGGTCGCGATCTGGCAGTGAGACGAACGGATCAGCTCGCTTCGATCTGATCCGATCCTGTTCTCTCCACCCCCCAGCCATCGCCGGCTGCCGTGATGGCGAAGGCGTAGGCGAGGGCGGTTTCTTTCAGCGAGTCGAAGCGCCCGGCGGCGCCGGCATGGCCGGCGTCCATGTTGGTGTGCAGCATGACCGGGCCGCCGCCGGTCATGGTCGCGCGCAGGCGCGCCACCCATTTCGCCGGCTCCCAATAGGTCACGCGCGGATCGGCCAGCCCGCCCGTCGCCAGGATCGGCGGATAGGCCTGCGCCTTGACGTTGTCATAGGGCGAATAGCCCAGGATCGTCCGAAAGGCGGCGACGTCCCGGATTGGATCACCCCATTCCGGCCATTCCATCGGGGTCAGCGGCAGGCTCTCGTCGAGGATGGTGTTGAGCACATCGACGAACGGCACCTCGGCGATGATGCCGGCAAACAGTTCCGGTGCGAGATTGGCGACCGCGCCCATCAGCATGCCGCCGGCGCTGCCGCCTTCGGCGACGATGCGGCCGCGGCTGGTGAAGCCCTCATCTGCCAGCATTTCGCCGGCGGCGATGAAGTCGGTGAAGCTGTTGGGCTTGTTCTGGCGCTTGCCGTCGAGATACCAGCCCCAGCCCTTGTCGGTGCCGCCGCGGATATGGGCGATGGCGTAGACGAAGCCGCGGTCGACCAGGCTGAGCGGCCGCGTCCGGAACGAGGCTGACATCGCCGCGCCATAGGAGCCGTAGCCATAGAGCAGGCAGGGCGCCGAGCCGTCGAGCTTGAGATCGCGTCGGTGCAGCAGCGAGACCGGCACCCGCGCACCGTCCTTGGCCGTCGCGAAGATGCGGCGCACGACATAAGCCTCGGCATCGTGGCCGGACGGCACCTCCTGACGCTTCACCAGCCTGCGTTCACCGGTGGCGAGGTCGTAATCATAGGTCTCGGCCGGCCGCGCCATCGAGGCATAGATGAAGCGCAAGGTGTCGGTGTCGAACTCGTAGCCGGCATCGACGCCGAGCCCATAGGCTTCCTCGTCGAAGGCGATGCTGCTTTCCGCCCCGCTCTTAAGGTCGCGGATGACGATGCGCGGCAGGCCTTCCTCGCGCTCCAGGCGGATCAGCCGGTCGGCGAGGCAGATCTGGCTGAGGACCAGCCGGCCGCGCTTGTGCGGCACGAAATCGATCCAGTTCGACGGTGATGGATCGGCCAGCGGCGCGCGCACGATCTTGAAGTCTTCCGCACCGTCGGCATTGGTCAGGATCAGCAATTCGTCGCCATGATGCTCGACGCTATACTGTCGTCCCACCAGCCGTGGCGCGATCAATCTGGGCTTGCCGGTCTTGTCGGCAAGGTCGACCAGGCTGACTTCGGAGGTCTCGTGGTCGCTGCTGGAGATCAGCAGGAAACGGCGCGACTGAGTCTGGTCGATATCGGCGAACAGGCCAGGATCGGTCTCCTCGTAGAGCAGTTCGTCCTCGCTCTGCGGCGTACCGAGCCGGTGACGCAGCACACGCGTGGGGCGATGGTCGTCATCGAGCGCGACATAGACGAAAGCGCTGGAATCTGCGGCCCAGATCATTTCGCCCGAGGTGTCGGCGACCGCATCCGGAAGGTCCTTGCCGGTAGCGAGGTCACGGATCCGGATCAGGAAAAGCTCGGAACCGGCCTCGTCGGCGCTCCAGGCGAGCAGGCGATGATCGGGGCTGTGCTCGGCGTCGCCGAGATCGAAGAATTCCTTGCCTTCGGCGAGCGCGTCGCAATCGAGCATGACCTGCTCGCGATCGGCTTTGTCACCGACTTCGGCCCGCGGCTTGCGGCAGATCAGCGGGTGCTCGCCGCCGCGCCTATAGCGGCTATAGTATAAGAATGGGCCGTCCGGCTGCGGCGGCTCGCTGTCATCTTCCTTGATGCGGCCGCGCATTTCCTTGATCAGCGTGCGCTGCAGAGCCTTCGTCGGCGCCATCAGCGTGTCGCACCAGGCGTTTTCCGCCTCGATGTGCATCCGGATCTCGGCTGGCAGAGTATCCGGATCACGCAGCACGTCGCGCCAGTTCTCGGCCCTGAGCCAAGCGTAGTCGTCACTCAGGGCAACACCGTGGACGGTGCGATTCTGCGGGCGGATGGCGGCAGCCGGCGGCGAGGCGATCCTGCGCGGACTAGTCATGCTTGGTCTCCAGGCTCGGTTAGACCGCCTCTAAGCGGAATCTAGATCGGGATCGCTTTTGTCTTTGCCGATGACGACAGGTAGAGGTCGGTGCAGACACTGACAAGGACAACCTTTTGGCGCAAATGCTGCAGCGCAAAGCGCGATGGTTACGATCTGCGCCCATAAAGTTAGCAATAATATGTCTCAGTGAATGTATTCGAATCCTTGTTAGGCCACTTGCGATATTGATCTGTATGGCTTAGACGAGTGCCGACTGGTCCGTTTTGCATGATTCTATTCCGGCGGAAATTCGACCGTTCGTCGGCGGAGGTTCAGGGGAGGGCGCTTGCGCCTGCAAACAGATCTGGGCCCAGTCACCGCTATGACCGGTCAATATAACAATGGAGCAACGCCATCATGGCTGACCAAGACGGTTCCGATTTCATCGAGCTTACGGCAGATATCGTTTCCGCCTACGTGTCGAACAATTCTGTTCCGGCCTCCGATTTGCCGGCACTGATCAGCGACGTCCATGCCGCCCTTAATCGTGTCGTTGGCGGCGCTGCACCGGTTGTTCCGGTCGAGGCGCCCAAGCCTGCCATCGCGGTGAAGAAGTCGATCACGGCCGATTATCTGATCTGCCTCGAGGACGGAAAGAAGTTCAAGTCGCTGAAGCGTCATCTGCGCACGCAGTACAACATGTCACCCGAGCAGTATCGCGAGAAGTGGGGCCTGCCGCCCGACTATCCGATGGTCGCGCCGAACTATGCCGAAGCGCGTTCGCAGCTTGCCAAGAAGATGGGTCTCGGCCAGCAGCGCCGCAAGCGCCGCTGATCTGCCCCCACCAAGCTGCATCATCGCCCATGCAGTGAAGCCGCCGGTTCGTCCGGCGGCTTTTTCTTTTGGATCGCGTCTTTCGCAGCGAGACTGGAGGGGAGTCGTCCAACAAGTCGTCGCGCTGGTGAATTCGTCGCCGGTCCAGGTCAGCTGGTCGGCAACCCGAAATTGTCAGGAGCCTGTCGGGATGACCGCTTCTGCGCTTGCGGCAAGCTGACATAGGAATATAAACCTTTAAGCGTCGCGGTTGAATTCGGGGAGGCGATGCCCGCAATGGAACATATCATGAACATATCGATTGCCAAGCGGCGAGATCCGATGCGGCAGAGCGCTCCGGCGCGGCTCGCCGAGGCGGCCGTCTGCGGCGCGCTGCAATTGCCGGCTGGAGCCCTCCGCACCGGCCGCGGCCCTCGCAGGATCGCCTTTGCCCGCCAGCTTGCGATGTATCTGACGCATGTCGGCTTCGGCCTGACGCTGACCGAGGTCGGTGCCTGCTTCGAGCGCGACCGCACCACCGTGCGTCATGCCTGCGCCCTGGTCGAGGATCGGCGCGAGCAGCCGGCCTTCGACTTCGCCGTCTCGGCGCTGGAGACCGGACTGGCGCATCTGGCCTTCGGCTTGCAGCGCGGCTTCGCGGTGGAGGTTGCGCGATGAGCGCTGGTGACGACCGCCCCCAATCATCGTCCCGCTTGCTGCGGCATCTGAGCGAGCCCGGCGCCTATGCCGTCGATTCGCCGCTTGGCTGCGGGCGGCTCGCGCTCTACCGCAGTGGTGCCGGAGGCGCCACGCTCGGGGCAGGCTATGTCGCTGCCAGCGAAGCGGATGCGCTGGTCGCGGCCGGTTTCGCCGCATGGTTCATGGAAAAGGGGAGGCGGCGGCTGCGTCTTGCCGACACCGAGGCTGAAAGGCCGTGTGGTACGACGACGGTGATGGTCGATGGCGAGGCGCAGCAGGTCGTGCTCGATGAGCGCGAAAGCCCACTGCTCTGGCTCCATCGTCGTCCGGGCAAGGACGGCGCGCCGCAGATTTCCGCCGTCGAATTCGCGGCCGGCGAGCGCTTCCGTGCCGATCTGACACTGGCGCAGATGCTGCCGCGGACGACGGTGAACTGGGATGCCGGCCTTGCCGCCGGCACTCATGCAGCTATGCGAGGGCCAGCCGAAGCCTCCGATTCCAGCCTGGCGGCGCGCCAGCGCGTGCGTCTCGCCTGCAAGCGCCTCGGCCCGGAACTGTCGGGCCTGGCGATCGATGTCTGCGGCTTTTTGAAGGGGCTCGACCAGGTCGAGCGCGAGCGCCGATGGCCAGCGCGCTCCGCCAAGGTCGTGCTCCGGTTGGCACTGGCGGCGCTTGTCGAGCACTACGGGTTGGGTGGGAAGCAGGACCTGCCGGCGAATAAGAGTGCCTGGCACGCGCCCGATGCGCGTCCGTCGATCCCGGCTCCGCCAGGCCGCAACGGTTAGGCCAGCGCGGCGCGGGCGTCGGTCTTGATCCGCTCCATCATGGCGCGCACGCCGTTCGAGCGCTGCGGCGTCAGGTGGGCGGCCAGGCCGAGCCGCTCATAGATCGCGAAAGCGTCGGTCGTCAGGATCTCCTGCGCCGTATGGCCGGAATGGATAGCGATGGCGAGCGCGACCAGCCCGCGCACGATATGCGCGTCGCTGTCGCCGCTGAAAAACAGGCGGGTGGTTTCGCCGGGGCCGCCCTCGGCGCGGGTCTCAAGCCAGACCTGGCTGGCGCAACCGCGCACCTTGTTGGCGTCGCTATGCGCCTCCTCGGGCAGGGGCGCGAGCGTACGGCCGAGCTCGATCAGGTAGCGATAGCGATCGTCCCACTCGTCGAGCAGCTCGAAATTGGCGACGATCTCGTCGAGGCTTTCGCTCATGAACTCCGCTATCGGCCTCCGGCTCGTCCCGCGGTTGGGGGCGGCGATGGCGAAGCTCTTCGGCCTGTCGCGCGGCGAGGTCAAGCCTCAGCGGTGTCGCGGCTGGCTTTCGGTGGCGCGGCTCGCAGCGCTCGCCGCCAGTGCAAGGACCCGGGCGCGGGTTTCGGGCTCCAGCCCGGCCAGGACCTCGGCGGCCTCGCGCAGGCTGGTCGCGCCCTGCACTGCCGCCTTGGGGTCGATCTTGGCGAGGATCGCGATGGCCGCCTTGGCATCGATCGCGAGAGCGTCGGGCTCGCTCTTCGTGCCGTGCACGGGCGAGTTCAGCGCGATCACGCCGACGATCGCCAGGCTGCGCAGAAGATAGGCCATCTTGGTCCCCGTCCGGTTCCAGGCTCCCCAGCCCGTGAATGCAGTGACATTAGCGCGTGCCTCGAAAGATCAGGTGTCGTCGAAAGCATCGATTTGAATCAAAGACGGCGCATCGTCTTCAGCTTCCATTCACCTTGCCGCCAACAACCGCCTGGCCTGGCATAGAGCTTTGCAGTCCGTGCAATTTGTTGAAAAACAAAAGTTATTTCGCCAGCCATCGAGCGGGAGCCCGGTTTCGGACGTCCTCGCTTTAAGCCCCGCTTAAACGGCAGCCGCGAGGATCGGGAGAACAAGGCGAGGCGAAAGCGCCGAGGCCGGCAGAGGTGCGCGTTTGCGGTTTTCCAGTTTGATGACGGCGGTGAGGGCGCAGGTCGCGGCGATGGTCCATCCATCGGCGCTGGCCGACTCGCTCGAGCGCATGCGTCATGAGCGCTTCATGCTGAGCAGGCTCGCCGCATCCGTTGCGGCGCTCAGCCTGATGCCAGCCTACATTGCCTGGCGCGGCCGCATCGGCGCGCTCGAATTGCTCGTCCTCGTCGCGCTGACCATGCCGCTGCTCGCGGTGTTCCTGCTCTCGCGCACCGGCCGGCTCGATCTCGCGCACTGCATTTCGGGCGCGGCCCTGACCTTGCTGATCACTACGCTCGCCTGCCTGACCGGCGGGGCGTCTTCGCCGCTGCTCATCTGGCTCGCTGCGGTCCCGGCCGAGGCGATGTTCTTCGGCTCCCGGCCTTATGTGGCGCGCGCCAGCGCGCTCGCCGCGATCGGCCTCGCCGCCGTCGTCGCCCTGCAGGGAACGGGCGCGATCGCCGAGCCGGCGGCCTGGACCTGGCAGGCGATGCCGGTGTTCGCGGCGGTCGCGGTCTTGCACGCCGCGTTGATCACGATCGGCTTCCTCTACCGCCGCGACGACGAGTTGCGCGAGCATCGCGCCTCGGATGCGCGGGCGCAGCTGATGCTCGAACATGTCGGCGATCTCGTCACCTGGCATGACGCGGCCTGCTCCGTCGTCTTCGCCAACGAGGCCGCACGCGGCCTGACCGGAGCCGAGCCGGCCCAGCTCTTCGGCCGTGGCCTGTTCGAGCGCGTCCACATTGCCGACAGGCCGCTCTTCCTGAAGGCGCTGAGCGATGCCGCCCATGGCAGCGGCCGCGCCAGTGCCTGCTTCCGCGTTCTCTTCGTCCCGGTGGGCCCCGATGGCCAGGCCGCGGCCAGCCCGGTGGTGCGCTGGCTCGATCTCAGCGCCCGGCGCATCGAGCAGGCCGGTCCGCGCGCCGGCGCCGCCGTCGTCTGCGTCAGCCGTGACGTCACCGACCGGCACGCGATCGACGAGGAGCGTGAGCGTGACCGCGTCGAGGCGGTGAAGGCGAGCGACGTCAAGGGCCAGTTCCTGGCGACGGTCAGCCATGAGCTGCGCACCCCGCTTAACGCCATCATCGGCTTCTCGGAGATGCTGAGCGGCGAGCTCGGAGCCTCGTTCAGCCCGGCGCAGCGCCAGGAATACGCCAGGATCATCCATGAGTCCGGCCATCATCTGCTCGACGTGGTCAATACGTTGCTCGACGTCTCGAAGATCGAGAGCGGTGCGATGACCATCGAGCAGGATGCGCTCGACATGGCCGAGCTCGCCGAGGATTGCTGCAACGTCGTCGCGCTCAAGGCCGGTAGCGGCACCGTCGCGCTCGAACGCATCGTCGGTCCGGATCTGCCACAACTGCTCGGCGACCGGCGTGCCCTCAAGCAGGTGATGCTCAATCTCCTGTCGAATGCGATCAAGTTCACGCCGCCCGGCGGGCGCGTCACAATCGCTTTGGTTCGCGATGGCGGGATGATCGACCTGTCGGTCTCCGATACCGGCATCGGCATCGCCGCCGCCGACCTGCCGCGGCTTGGCGATCCCTTCTTCCAGGCCAAGTCGTCCTATGACCGCGCCCATGACGGCACCGGGCTCGGCCTCTCGGTCGTGCGTGGCCTGGTCGGGCTGCATGGTGGCACCCTCACCATCGAGAGCGCGCCGGGTGTCGGCACCCGCGTCGGCGTCCGCCTGCCGATCGGCGGCGTCGCCGCCGCGAGCGAGCCGGCCCGCATCGCGACCTTCGCCCGCGCCCCACGCCGGGGCCTCGAGACCAAGCAACCCGTTCGCCTGACCGCCTGACCCGAGAGTTTTACATCCATGTCAGCCACGCTCGCCGCCCGCGCCCGTTCCGATGCGACGCTGTCGATGCCCGTCCGCCGCCCTGCCGGCCGGCGCGCCGCGCCATCCATGCCGTCGCGGATGCTGCGCTGGCTCGCCCGCCGCCCGGGCCGCGGCCTCCTCGTGCTGCTCTTCGCGGCGGTGTCGGTGCTGATCGTGCTGAACGCCGTGCTGTTCCAGAAGGGCCGCCATCCGGCGCCGATGCTGTCGCCGCCGTCGCAATCGGCGGCGCGGCCGGCCGAGCAGCGTCGGGCCGAGATCCCGGCTGTCGCCGAACCTGCGCCCGCCCAGCAGGCGGTGATGCCGCCGGCGCGGCCCGGCACCCTGGCGCCGGCCGCCCGTGACGCAGCGCCGCGCCCGCCGGCCCCGGTCGCTCCAGCTCAGCCGCGCCAGGCGCAGGCAGCTCCCGTTCGCCCGGCTCCGGCCGCCCAGCCGGCGGCGCGCGATCCGATCGCCGACCTGATCAACGGCGCCGACATCCGCCCGCCGGCGGACATCAAGGGCCAGCGGCGCTGAGCCCCGGGACGCGCGAGCGCTCGCCTTGCCGCGCCTGACCAGCGATTTCTGGGTTTCGGCCTATCTGCGCCAGGCCGCCTATGACGGGCTCGTCGCGGTGCTGCGCCGGCGCGGCGCCCGCGAGGCCGGCGCGATCTTCGTCAAGCTCGATCGTCTCGACGGCACGGCCGCGCTCTACGGCCCGGCGCCGCAGGCGCTGGCCGACGAGGATGGCGAGCGGCGTTTCCAGCTCGTGCTCGATGCCGATCCGCTTGCAATCGAGGACAGGGTCGAACGCGAGCTTCGCTTCGACAGCGATCTCTGGCTGGTCGAGATAGAGAACCGCGCTGGCGATCCACGACTGGACGTCGTCGAAAGCTAGCTTTCAGTCGCTGCTGCCGCCGCCGAGCCTGCGCCTGACTTCCTGAACGATGCTGCGGGACGGAGCCCGCTCGGCGCCGGTGCGTGCCGGCGTGCCGCTCGGATCCATGGCGGGCTGCAGCGTTCCCGACCGGGTGCTGCGCGGCGCTACTCCACCGACCTGCTGGGCCAGCCGCCGTGCTACCGCCGGCTGCAGCGAGCGCATCAGCTCGACCAACGCGAAAATGCGCTCGACCGAGCGGGCCGCATCGTCGCCGAGGCCGATCAGGAAGCGGGTCGCATCCTCCGGGCTCGCCCCGCAGCCGACCAGCGCCAGCGCCGCAAGCTGGCGCGACGGATCGTTCGCCATCGCCTTGGCGAAACGGGCGTCACCGCCGAAGGCAGCTGCCAGCGCCGCGAAGGCGCCGGGACGATCAGTGAGCGCCGTCGCGATCAGGCCGGACATCTGGTCGCCATCGAGCGTCGTCGGTCGCGGCGACGGCGCCAGCGCCTCATGCGCCTTGGCCGCATCGATCATGGCGAGACGCTTTTCCAGGCTCGCCTGCAGGAAGAGTGGCGTCAGCTCCGACGCCGGCAGATCGGCCCGCGCCAGCAGGCTCGCGCCGAGAGTGGGCCTCTGGACCGCGCGCGGCAACAGCAGGTCGAGCGCGGCGTGTGGCAGCGACGCTGCCGTGTTCGCGGCCAGCGCCGCATCGATCTCGGCGCTGTCGCAACTGGCGAGGGTGATGCTGGCATTGCTGGTGAGGTCGTGCCGGCCGGCAAGGGCGATTTTCGCCTCCTCGTCCCCCTCGGCTGCGATCTCCTCGATTTCCGTTGCACTGAGCGGCATGCCATGGCTGATCAGCGCAGCGAGGACTTTGCCCCCGCGGGCGCGCAAGACAGCGAGCATCTCGCGCGGGGCATGCGGCCAGCTTGCGAGCTTGCGGGCGAGGATCGTCGCCGTCGTCTCGTCGATCACCGGGACCAGGGCCTCCGCCATGGCGCGGAAGGCCTCCATGTCCTCGGGCGAGGGGTTCGGCGTCGCCAGCAGCAGATCGGTCTTCACCCGCAGCGCGACCTGGCGCAGGTCGAGCCCGCCATCGCTGGCCAGCCTGGCGAGTTCGGCAAGGTCTGAGGCGATGCGGGACGGCATGGGCGATTCTCGTCGGACGAACTTCACTTTTGCGAAACTTATCCCGGATGCGTTAGCACGGCGTTAACCATGATGGCCCCTTGATGGTCTTGAGGATCGGCGGCGCGATTTGCGCGCTCGGCTATCCGGGCTTCCGCGTTGTTTGCGAATTGGGTGCAGGCGCCAGCAAGGGAGGCGCATCATGGCAGACGTCATTCCTTTCGCGCCGCGCAGGCGCTTCGCCAGCCAGGCTCCTCTGGCCGAGGGGCCGTTCGGCCAAATCCTGTTCTTCACCGGCGTGCGCTACGAGCGACAGCATGAGCCGGCCGCGAGCAAGCCGCCGCGTCGGCCGCGCCCCGCTGGCCGCAGCGAGCGCGAGAGCCGGCGCAGGCGTCCGGGTTGAGAGCCATCAGGTCGTGATGACCTGGATCGATCCGGAATCATCACGATCCGGTCTTGAGAGTTCGAGTGGGATCTATGCGACGAACCGGTTCCCACTTTTTTGCCCCCCACACGGTCGCAATGGCGGTGCTGCCCTGCCTTCTGCTCGCCGGCTGCTCGACCACCGGCGATCTCGGCCGGCCCCGCCCCAATATCTTCGCCGACCAGATCGCGCCGATGGTCGGCGATTGGAGCGCCCGCTTTCGCGGCGAGGCCTCGTCCTGGTTCCACCTGACCGATGACGAGGAGCGGTTGCGCGACCGCGCCTGGCGGATCGTCCTGCCCGCCCATGAGCGCAGCGATTTCGATCGGGAGGTCTCCAAGCTCGCCCATGCCCGCATCCTGCCGGTCGAGGCCCAGTCGAACGACATTGCCGCCTATCATCGCGCCTTGACCTCGGGCTCCTTCGCCTCGCAGGCATCGCGCTACAACCGGCTGAGCGAGGATGCCAATGGCGACCGGCTGCTGCTCGGTCAGTTCCGCGCTAATGCGTTGCGGGTCATCAATGCCGATCGCGCCCGCCTGCGCACCCTCGACATCTCGCAGCAGGTGCCGCCCGAGCAGCGCGACCCGGCCACCCAGCGCGTCGCCGAGAATGAAGGGCTGATGCTCTGGGTCTGCGAGCGCGCCCGCTTCCGGCTGAAGAGCTATCGCTTCTCGCTCGACAATCTGATGGTCGAGATGCCGTCGCGCGAGGCGGTTCGCGCCGAGCGCGCCATCATGGCGCTGGAGAGCGAGCTTGGGCCCGCCTGCAACCTGCCGCTGATCGGCGTCTTGGGCGGCGCAGGCGCGCCGGCCGGGCGCGGGCCTGTGGTCTACAAGGGGTAGGGGACACTCCCGCGAGAACGCGCGTCCCGGCCGGTCGGCCATGGCCGATCTGCACTGCGAAAAATGGTTCCCATCTCCGCCGGATTGGGTCTAGCCTGCTGATGATGAGCTGACGATCGGTGGAGTGACCCCATGTCAGTCGCACACGTCAGGTTCACGGCTTCCTCGGCGGCGGAAGCGCCCGCGGACCCCGCGGTCGATCAGGGCCACCGTCATGAGGCTGGTGTCGTCGCCTCGAGCGTCTACGCCCATGGCGTGCGCATCGCCGACATCCCGATCGAGGAAGCGGGCGAGTGGTCGCGCAAAGACGGCCATGTCGTCTGGATCGGGCTGCTAGAACCCGAGCCGGCCTTGCTGAAATGCGTGCAGGAGCAGTTCAACCTGCATCCCCTGGCGGTTGAGGACGCGACCAACGCCCACCAGCGGCCCAAGCTCGAACAATATGGCGACGCTCTCTTCGTCGTCGCCCGCACCGCGCAGATGATCGACAAGCGCATTGCCTTCGGCGAGACCCACATCTTCATTGGGCACGGTTATATCGTCAGCGTCCGGCACGGCGCCTCGACCTCGTACACCTCGGTCCGGCAGCATTGGGAGACCTGCCCGACCTCGCTGGCCAAGGGCGAGGACTTCATCCTCTATGCCATCCTCGATTTCATCGTCGACAACTACATGCCGGTGCTCGAATCGATCCATGACGAGGTCGAGGAGATCGAGGACAAGGTCCTCGCCAAGCCGATGGCGCGTGCCGATATCGAGCGGCTCTACATGCTCCGGCGCGACCTTCTGCGCCTGCGCAATGCGGTCGGCCCGCTCGTCGAGGTCTGCCAGCGCCTGACCAATGGCAGCGTGCCGCAGGTACGCCCGACGCTCGCCGCGATGTTCCGCGACGTGACCGACCATATCCGCACCGTGCAGGAGAAGATCGACAGCCTGCGCGAGGTGCTCGCCTTCGCCTTCGAGGCGAGCCTGCTCGTCGGCCAGAGCCAGGAGAACGCCATCACCAAGCGGCTTGCCTCCTGGGCGGCCATTCTTGCCGTGCCGACCGCGGTCGCCGGCATCTACGGCATGAACTTCGAGAACATGCCGGAACTTAAGACCCATTACGGCTACTATGTCGTCCTGGCCTTCATCCTCACGGCTTGCCTGACACTGTTCTGGCGCTTCAAGCGCAATGGCTGGCTCTGATGGACCCGCACGGCCCTCGCGACCTCGCGGCCGGCTCAGCGCCGGCCTGCAAGTCATTGACAGTGAAAAATATAGATTGAACCTTTTGGTTGTGGTCCGCCGGTTTTGCTTACTGGCGATCTGGCAGAAACGGCATCGCTGACCCGGAGAGACGAGGGGGAGATCATGGCAGCCGCGGCGAAAACCAAGAAGCGACCACCGATTACCCTCTATGTGCTGATCGGCATGATCCTCGGCGTCATCGTCGGCTATATGTGCAACACCAACTACCCGGACCCGAAGGTCGCCGGGCAGATAGCCGACAACATCAACATCGTCACCACCGTCTTCCTGCGGCTGATCAAGATGATCATCGGCCCGCTGGTGCTCACTACGCTGATCGTCGGCATCGCCCATATGGGCGACACCTCCTCGATCGGGCGCGTCGGCATCAAGGCACTCGGCTGGTTCATGATCGCCTCTCTGGTGTCACTGGCGCTCGGGCTCATCCTGGCGAACCTTCTCCAGCCCGGTCACAACATCAATCTGCCGCTGCCCGATGTCGGCGCCACCACCAATCTGAAGACGTCGTCCTTCACGCTGAAGGATTTCATCACGCATCTGGTGCCGAAATCGATCGCCGAGGCGCTCGCCACCAACGAGATCCTGCAGATCGTCGTGTTCTCGCTCTTCGCCGGCATCGCGCTCGCCTCTATGGGCGAGACCGGCAAGGCGCTGACTGAGATGATCGATCAGATGGCCCATCTGATGCTGAAGATCACCGGCATGGTGATGTATTTCGCGCCGCTCGCCGTGTTCGCCGCCGTCGCCTCGACCATCACCACCCAGGGGCTCGGTATCCTCGTCACCTTCGCCAAGTTCATGGGCTCGTTCTATCTCGGCCTGTTCGTGCTCTGGGGGCTCCTGGTCCTGGTCGGCTTCCTGATCCTGGGGCCGAGCGTCCTGAGGCTCGTCAACCTGGTCAAGGAGCCGTTCCTGATCTCGTTCTCCACGGCGAGTTCGGAGGCCGCCTATCCGAAGATGCTGGAAGCACTCGATCGTTTCGGCGTCAGCCGCAAGATCTCCAGCTTCATGCTGCCGATGGGCTATTCCTTCAATCTCGACGGCAGCATGATGTACTGCACCTTCGCCGTGCTGTTCATCGCCCAGGCCTATGGCATCGAACTATCCTGGGGCACGCAGATCTCGATGATGCTGCTGCTCATGCTGACCTCGAAGGGCATGGCCGGCGTACCGCGCGCCTCGCTGGTCGTCATCGCCGCGACCCTGAACCAGTACAACATCCCCGAAGCCGGGCTGCTGCTGATCATGGGCGTCGACCAGTTCCTCGACATGGGCCGCTCGGCCACCAATGCGGTCGGCAATTCGATCGCGGTGGCGAGCGTCGCCAAATGGGAGGGGCAGCTCGGCGAGCCGGTCGACGATCCGGCTTCCCCCGGGGCCACCCCCGCCCTCGCCAGCCAGGTCGCCTGATCCGGCTTCGTCGAGGTGAGGACCACCGGGCGGCCGTGGCGGCCGCCCCGAAAGGAGCGAGGATGCGACGGCTCTTTCTCGGCCTGATCGCGGTATTCGGATGCCTCGTCGGGGCCGCAGCCTCCGCCCAGGGGCAATCGAATGCGCTCACCGGCACGCTGAAGAAGGCGCGCGATGCCGGGGCCGTGACCATCGGCTATCGCGAGGCCTCATTCCCCTTCTCCTATCTCGATGCCCGGCGCGAGCCGATCGGCTATTCGATCGATCTCTGCCGGCTGATCGTCGATGCGATGAGCGACGAGCTCGGGCGCGAATTGCAGCTGAAATGGCTTCCGGTGACCTCGGCCTCGCGCTTCGATGCGCTCACCAAGGGCGAGATCGACCTCGAATGCGGCTCGACCACGCAGAACCGCGAGCGGCAGGCGATCGTCGGCTTCTCACCGGTCATCTTCGTGGCCGGCACCAAGCTCCTGGTCCGCAAGGATGCCGGCATCCGCTCGTTCCGCGACCTGAACGGGCGGACCGTGGTGGCGACCGCGGGCACCACCAACGAGAAGGCGCTGAACGATCTCCAGGCGCGCTTCAAGACCGGCGCCACCCTGGTCACCACGCCCGATCACGACCAGTCCTTCGCCCTGTTCATGGCCGGCAAGGCCGATGCCTATGCCGGTGACGACATCCTGCTCTACGGCATGGTCGCGCGCGCCAAGGTCGAGGACAAGGTAATGGTCGTCGGCGATTTCCTGTCCTACGATCCCTACGGCATCATGTTCCGCCGCGACGACCTGGCGATGGCCACATTGGTCGACAGGATGTTCCGGACCATCGCCGAGAGCCGCGAGCTCGAGCACACTTATAACCGCTGGTTCATGCACAAGCTGCCGGGCGGAGAACGACTGCGCCTGCCAATGAGCGCGCAGCTCGAATCGATCTTCGGAACCCTGAGCGCGAAGCCAGACTGAGCAATTCCAGCAAAGAATGCGTAGCGGTTTTGCGCCCGGAATTGTGTAGAACTAAAAGCTAATCCGCCAGCCCGCAGGCGACGCCGGTCGCCATCGTCTCCGCCTCGCTGCGGTCGAAGGCGCGCCGGACCACCACCCGGGCGACGACGAGCCCCTGCAGCGATGGCGAGACCACGCGCAGCTCCCGCGAGGTCTCGCCTTCCTCGTCATTGGCCAGGCGCTCGTCGAGCTGCTCCTGCGTCATCACCACGAATTCGAGCACGCCGCGGATCGCGGCGCGGTCGGTGATCGCATAGGCGACGCCGCCACCGCGACGGTGGACGGTGAGGCCGAGCGGCAGGGAGCCGGTGCGGGCCACCACGCGCAGCGGCCCGGCCGCAAGGTCGTAGCTGCACACCGCCGCGACGCTGTTGGGGGCGCCGTCGAGGATGGCGGGCAGGCCCGCTGGCGGTGGCGTCACCAGCTCGGCATGGCCGTTCATGCCCAGCGCCGCATAGACGGTGGCCGCGTCATGCGTGGCGAGGACGGGGATGCGCAGCACAGTGACGATGTGAACGATGCCGGCCAGCAGCAGGCCAGCCAGGGTCAGCAGCACGAACCGCAGCAGGCCACTCCCCAGCCGCGACAAAAAACGGCGCGGCAATGTCCGCGGGCGGGAGGCGGGTTGCTCCGCGGCCGGCACCACCCGGCTATCGTCGACCGCGCTCACCGGCAATCGATCCTGGCGATGCGGGGCAGGGCGTCCGGCCTGAGCTCACCGGCATGGCTCGAAATCGGCGTATCGTAGAGACGCAGGCGCAGCTGGAAGCGGCCTCCGGCCGGCAGGGGCAGCCAATTGCCGGTCTCGGGCGTGGTTGCCAGCACGATGCGCATGCCGCCACGCTCGCCGCGAACGATCTCGGCATCGGTGAAGCTCTCGCGCTCGACCGGCAGCTGCAGGGCGCGGCCCCTCGGATCGGTGACGCCGAGCGACCAGCCGCGCGCCTGCGGCGTCACGCCGGTGACCAGGTAGCGGCAGCGCGCGTCGAGCGCCTGCCCGGCATCGTCGTCCTTGGCGATCAGCTCCAGGCCTTCGCCGGCCCCGAGCGGCAGATGCACGCCGCGCGCCAGATAGGCCCGCATATAAGGATCGATGTCGCGCGCGCCGCTGTTCGGCCAGCTCGTCCAGGCGCCGACCTGGGCCCGGCCGAACCAGGGCCGCTCCGCCACCGCATAGCGGGCGGAGATGAGCCCCAGGCCCGCGCCGAGCGCGATCACATAGGCCAGCGGGAGGACGCGCATGCGATGATCCCGGTCTGCATCGGCGCGGACCTAGCGAACAACGGAGCGGCCGACGGGAACATCCCGGATCCCGGCCTGGATGGAAGCCCGGGCGGCCCGCGGCGCCTCGACCGCCTTGAACATCGCGCCGACAGAGGAAAGCACCTCGAAGGACTTGCGCGGCATATGCCCGGCGCTGGCGCCCGCCGTCGTCGCCTGGTCGCCAGCCTTCGCCACCGCCGTCTTGGCGTCGCCCGGCTGCGGCGCCACGCCAGGGATCGGCTTCAGCTCGATGCCCTGATGCGCGAAGGCCATGATCTCCTTCCAGGTCATCGCCGGCAACGAGCCGCCGGTCATGTTGTTGGTCTCCGAGGAGTCGTCGTTGCCGAACCAGATCGCGCCGACGAGATTACCGGTGTAGCCGACATACCAGGCGTCCTTGTAGCCATTGGTCGTGCCGGTCTTGCCGGCGCTGATCACGCCGTCGAGCGCGGCGCGCCGGCCGGTGCCGGCGGTCGGCACGGTCGAGAGCATCTGGTTCATCTCGAAGGCGACCTGCGTGCTCAGCACCTGGGCCGGCGCCGGCTCGTCGCGATCATGGCGGTAGATATCCTCGCCCATCGAGTTGCGGATGTCGAAGGCCGCATAGGGCTTGGCCCGCTTGCCGCCATTGGCGAAGACGGCATAGCCGGCTGCCTGCTCGATGACGGTGACCTCGCCGGCGCCGATCGGCAGCGAGACGGTGTCGGTCAGCGGTGTGGTCAGGCCCATGGCGCGGCAGGTCTCGACGATCTTCGTCCGGCCGATGCGCGCGGCGCGGGCTTCGTGCGTCTCGCCCGTCGCCTTGCCGATCGCGATCGACATCTGCACCGGGATCGTGTTGATCGACTTCGCCAGCGCCACGGTCAGCGGCATCGAGCCGGCATAGGAGCGTCCGTAATTGTTCGGGCACCAGTTGCCGATGCAGACCGGCCGGTCGGTGACGATCGTGGTCGGCTTGTAGAGCCCGGCGCTCATCGCCGCTGCATAGACATAAGGCTTGAAGGAGGAGCCGGGCTGGCGCAGGCTCGCCGTGGCGCGGTTGAACTGGCTCGCGCCGTAATCGCGTCCGCCGACGATGGCGCGCACCGCCCCGTCCGGGTCCATGATCACCGCAGCCGCCTGCCGGGCGCGATAGGCCGGCCCGTGCTGGCGCAGGATCGATTCGACTGCCTCGTCGGCCCGCTTCTGGATCGCCGGATCATGCGGGGTCTTGACCGTCAGGACCCGCTCCGGCCCGAGCTTGCCGTCCTCGGCGAGCTTGCGGATTTCGTCGAAGGCCCAGTCGAGATAGTAGTCGGGGCTGGAATCGCGCTTGCGGTCGATCGGCGTCGCCGGGTTGCGCCGGGCGGAATCGACTTGGCCTGCGGTCATGAAGCCAGCATCGACCATCGCGCCCAGCACGTCGTTGGCGCGCGCCCGCGCCGCCGGCAGGTTGACGTGCGGCGCGAATTTGGACGGGGCCTTGAACAGGCCGGCGAGCATTGCCGCTTCCGCCAGCGTGACGTTCTTCACCGACTTGCCGAAATAGTACTCGGCCGCGGCGGCGACGCCGAATGTGCCGCCGCCCATATAGGCGCGGTCGAGATAAAGTTTCAGGATATCGTTCTTGGTCAGCCGGTATTCCAGCCAGAGCGAGAGGAAGGCTTCCTTGATCTTGCGGTCGAGCGAGCGCTCGTTGTTGAGGAAAAGGTTCTTCGCCAACTGCTGGGTGATCGAGGAGCCGCCCTGGACCACGCCCGAGGCGCGGGCGTTGACGGTGAGCGCCCGGAAGGTGCCGATCACGTCGATGCCGAAATGGTCGTAGAAGCGCCGATCCTCGGTCGCCAGCACCGCCTTGAGCAGATGGTCGGGGAACTCCTCGAGCTTCAGCGAGTCGTCATGGCGGGCGCCGCGATGGCCGATCTCGGAGCCGTAGCGGTCGAGGAAGGTGACGGCGAAGACCTGGTTCTTCAGTGCTTCCTCGCGCCCTTCATGGAAGGCGGGGATCGCCAGCATCAGCATGACGATCGCGCCGGCGATGCCGACATTGAGGCCTTCGCTGGCGAATTCGGCGGCGAGCCGCTTCGGGCCGCTGACGCTCAGCCGATCGGTGGCGCTGCGGATGCGTTCATAGATATCGCCGGCGCGATGGCCCGCGGAATAGAGCGAGGCGTCGATCCACGAATCGACGCTCAGCGCAAAGCGCTTGAGACGGGTCGTCCAGCTCGCTTTCCTGAACTCCATCACGGCGGTCGGGCATCCTGAGCCTGCCGCGGGCGCACGTCCGCGGTATCCCGGACCGGCCGGCGAAGACCTGGCCCGATCTCAGAAGGTAAGGGCTCGGGGCCCGCAACGGAAGTGCACGAAGGTGTGGTTGCCTGACAAAAAAGGCGGTGTTGCGAACCGGTCAGCCCTTGGTCGCAAGCAGCGCGAACCGGGTCGAGGATGCCAGCCGGAGCGCATCGTGCAGGGCGGCATGGCGCTGCTGCGCCTTGACCACCTGCGCGTAGTCGGCCGCTTCGATGCGGGCAAAGCCGGCCTGGCGCAGCATGGTCCCGAGCCGTTCGAAGCTCAGCCCGTCGCGGAAGAAGAAGCGCTTGGTGATCGAGTCGAAGGCGTCGCGGTCGGAGCCGTGCGGGGCGGCGCCAGCCCGCTCGCGCAGGAAGGTCGCAGCGCGGTTGAGGAGGCCCTGCAGCCAGGAGCGGTTGATCCAGTCGCCGTCGATGACGAGCAGCTTGCCGCCGGGCTTCAGCACCCGGAACCATTCGGCGAAAGCGGCTTCCGGATCGGTCAGCGTCCAGACCAGGTGGCGGGTCACCAGCGCGTCGTAGGTTTCGTCGTCGTCGAGCAGGTGCTCGGCATCGCCGGCCAGGATGCGGGCCTTGTCGCCATGCTTGGCCCGCGCGCGCGTCAGCATCTCGTCGGAGAAGTCGATTCCCGTGACCTTGTGCCCGAGCGAGAGCAAAGCGCGGGTGATCTCGCCGGTGCCGCAGGCGAGGTCGAGCACCTCGCGCGGCTCCGCGCCGAAGGATTGGCGCAGCAGTGACTGGAAGGCGGTGAGCTCGGCGTCCGACTTGATGGCGTGGCCGACCTGCTGGTCGAAGGTGGCGGCGCGCCCTGACCAATAAGACCGGATCTCCTCCTTGAGGGAGAAGTTGGCGCCAGGAGTGGAAAGACCGGTGGGGAGGCTGCTGTCTGACATCGGCGCGTCGCCAAGCTGAACTGGGATGGAGTTATTCCGCTGCCCGGGCGTGTGCAAGCTCCGCATCGCCGCGGCTGCGCCTGCGCGCCGAGCCGTGCACAACGACGAAGGGCGTCTCACCGTCGTTCGCCTCGACACGGGCGATGACGCCGTAGACCTCTTCCAGCAGCGCCGGCGTGATGATCTCGCGCGGATCGCCGAAGGCGGCGAGCCGTCCTTGCGACAGCACCATCACCTTGTCGGCGATGCGCAGCGCCTGGTTGAGGTCATGGATCGCGATCAGCACGCAGATCTGCCGCTCGCGCGCCAGCCGGCCGACGAGGCTCAGGACCTCGAACTGGCGGTGCAGGTCGAGCGCGCTGGTCGGCTCGTCAAGCAGCATGATCTCGGGCTGTCGCACCAGCGTCTGGGCGATCGAGACGAGCTGGCGCTGGCCGCCCGAGAGCTCGCCGAGGCCGCGGAAGGCGAGGTCGGCGATATCCAGCGCGTGCAGGGCCTCGTCGATCGCGGCGAGCTCGTCGTCGCCGACGCCCCAGGACCCGCCCTGCTTGCGGGCGAGCAGGATCGATTCATAGACGGTCAGCACCGCATTCACCGCAGTGTCCTGCGGCAGATAGCAAGGCACCTTGCCGGTAGCGCTGTCGACATGGACCGAGCCAGCGCCTCCGAGCAGTCCGGCGATGCGGCGGAACAGGGTCGACTTGCCGGCGGCGTTCGGGCCGATCACGGCGACGACCTCGCCGCCCGTCATCGCCGGCGTGGTGATACCAGACAGGATCTGGCGCTTGCCATAGGCGACGCCGACATCGTTGAGCGTCAGGCGCTTCACCATGAGCGTTTCCGGCTGGTCAGGATCAGGCTGAAGAAGAAGGGCACGCCGACCAGCGCGGTGACGATGCTGATCGGGAAGATCAGGCCGGGGATCAGCGACTTGCTGACCACGGAGGAGGCCGACAGGATTGCAGCTCCGGCGAGTGCCGAGGCCGGCAGGAAGAAGCGCTGGTCCTCGCCGATTACCATGCGGGCGATGTGCGGGCCGACCAGGCCGATGAAGCCGATCGTGCCGACGAAAGAGACGGGCACCGCCGCGAGCAGCGCGACGAGCAGCATGGTCTCGAGCCGCAGGCGCTTGACGTCGATGCCGAAGCTCGCCGCCTTCTCGTCGCCAAGCCGCAACGTCGTCAGGGCCCAGGCCTGGCGGGCGAACAGCGGAATGCAGACGAGCAGAACGGCGGAGGTGATGGCGAGCTTGTGCCAGTTCGCCTTGGTCAGCGAGCCCATCATCCAGAAGACGACAGCCCCCAGTGCCTGCTCGGAGGCGAAGAACTGCAGCAGCGAGAGCAGGGCATTGAAGGTGAAGACCAGGGCGATGCCGAGCAGCACCACCGTCTCGGTGGTGACGCCGCGGCGCTGGCTGAGCAGGTGGATCAGCAGCGAAGCGCCCATCGCCATGATGAAGGCGTTGAGCGGCACGACATAGTCGATGGCGAGCGGGACGATGGAAACGCCGAAGACCAGCGCCAATGCCGCGCCGAAGCTCGCCGCGGCCGAGATGCCGAGCGTGAACGGGCTGGCGAGCGGGTTGTTCAGTACCGTCTGCATCTGCGCGCCGGCAATGGCGAGCGAGGCGCCGGTGACGACCGCCATCAGCGCGACCGGCAAGCGGATGTCCCAGATCACGACGCGGACCGCTGCCGGCGCCGTCGAGGGCGAGATCAGGGCATTCACGACCTCGACCACGCTGTAGCGTGCTGGGCCGAGCATCAGGTCGACGATCAGGCAGGCCAGCAATACGGCAGCAAAGCCGACGAGGATCAGCTTGCGGCGCAGCGATAGCGCCCGGTAGGCGTCGCGCCCCTGCGCGGCGCGCGCTGCGGCATCCGCCGGCTGGGCCACGATCTCCTCCGCGCTGGCGGGGGCTAGGCTCATTTGCCGGCCTCGAGCGAGACCCACAGCCCTGGCTCGTAAGGCAGCGGCAGGAAGCGCTCGTGCAGCACCTTCATGGTCGCGCCGGGATCGACGTCCTTGACCAGCTCGGGATGCAGCCACTTGGCGATCTCCTGGATCGCCACGAACTGGTAGGGGCTGTTGTAGAACTGGTGCCAGATACCGTGGACGCGACCGTTCTTGACCGCGGCAGTCTGGGTGAAGGCCGGGCGCTTCATCAGATTGGTCAGCTTGCGGCGTGCCTCGGTCATGTCGGCGCCGTAGCCGAGGCCGACCCAGTTGCCGCCCGGGACATAGCCGTCCCAGTTGCTGCCGGTGACGATCACGACATCGGGATTGGAGGCGACGATCTGCTCGGCATTGACCGTGCCGAAAGTGCCGGGGATCAGCGGCGTCGCCAGGTTCCGGCCGCCGGCGAAGTCGACCATCTTGCCGAAGTTCTCGTTGCCGAAGGACATGCAGCAATCGTCGGAGTAGCCGCCGGCGCGCTCGACCATGACGAGCGGGCGCTTGAGGTCCTTGGCGCCGGCGAGGCGGTCCGTGACGACCTTGATCTGCTCGGCGCGGAACTTGATGAAGTCTTCCGCCACCTGCTCCTTGCCGAAGAGCTTGCCGATCAGGCGCATCGAGGGCTCGGTGTGCTCGAACGGCTTCTCGCGGAAGTCGACATAGACGACCGGGATGCCAACCGAGGCGAGCTTCTCGACCAGCTTGGCCTCGTCGCTGGCGATCTTGGCCTCGATATTGAGGAAGAGTACGTCGGGCTTGAGCGCGATCGCCTGCTCGACGTCGAAGGCGCCTTCCTTCATGCCGCCGAAGGTCGGCAGCTTGGCGATCTCAGGATAGCGCTTCGCATAGGCGCGGAAGGTCTCGGGATCGGCCTTGCCGAGATCGTCGCGCCAGCCGACGACGCGCTTGAACGGCTCGTCCTTGTCGAGCGCTCCGACGAAATACATCTGCCGGCCTTCGCCGAGGATGATCCGCTTGACCGGCGCCTCGACCTCGACCTTGCGCCCGACGATGTCAGTGACCGTGACCTTGTCGGCCAGTGCGGGCAGGGCCGTGATCGCCAGGCCCGCGGTGACGGTAAAGGCGCGCAGCAGATGTCGACGGTTCAGCATCGGGGAGCTCGTAAGCGAGGGAATTCTTTCTCCCGTTAGGCCGATCCGAGTATTCGGTCAATTTTCATAGATTATAATCTCTCTAAACAAAGATTAGAATGAATGTAAGATATGCGGCCGGATCTCGCGCGATGCGACGGTAGCGCGCTTCCCTCTGTCGCCGTGCCGGGGCATAAGCGGCCATGGCCGACCGGATGATCGACACAGCGCCCTTCTGGCGCAGCAAGACGCTCGAGGAGATGACCGAAGCGGAGTGGGAATCGCTCTGCGACGGCTGCGGGCGCTGCTGCCTGGTCAAGCTCGAGGACGAGGATAGCGGAAAGATCCACGCCACCGATATCGGTTGCCGCCTGTTCGATGCCGCGACCTGCCGCTGCCATGACTACGCCAACCGCTCGAAGACGGTGCCTGATTGCGTCACGCTGACGCCGGAGGCGGTGCGTACATTGCCCTGGCTGCCGCCGACCTGCGCCTATCGATTGCTGGGCGAGGGCAAGGATTTGCCCTGGTGGCATCCGCTCGTCTCGGGCGATCCGCAGACGGTCATCGCTGCGGGCGTGTCGGTTCGGGGCAAGGTCCACGCCAATGAGGACGAGGTCGCCGAGGAGGAGATCGTCGAACGCATCGTCGCCTGGCCGCTGCGCTGGCCGAAGGCGGCGAGAGGCAAGAAGGTCAGCTGAGCCCAACTCGGCCGACAGGCCGCGCGTCTATCGGAAGCGCAGATTCTCGCGCGACAATTGATCGAGCCTGGTGACGCCCATCAGCTTCATGCCACGCTCGACTTCCGTCTTGAGCCGATCGAGGGCGCGCTCGACGCCAGGCTGTCCGGCTGCCGCGAGCGGATAAAGATAGTAGCGCCCGACGCCGACGGCTTTGGCGCCGAGCGACAGGGCCTTCAGCACATGCGTGCCGCGCTGGATGCCGCCATCCATGATGACGTCGATCTTGTCGCCGACCGCATCGACGATCTCGGCGAGCTGGTCGAAGGCGGCGCGCGAGCCGTCGAGCTGGCGGCCGCCATGGTTGGACAGGATGATGCCGGTGCAGCCGATCTCGACGGCCCGCTTCGCGTCGGCGACCGACATGATCCCCTTCAGGCAGAACTGCCCGGACCAGAGCTTGACCATCTCGGCGACGTCATCCCAGGTCATCGAGGGGTCGAGCATCTCGGTGAAATAGCGGCTGATCGACATCGCGCCGCCGCCCATGTCGACGTGGCTGTCGAGCTGCGGCAGGCTGAATTTCTCGTGGGTGAGATAGTTCAGCGCCCATTGCGGCTTGATCGCGAACTGGGTGATGCCGGCGAGGTTGAGCCGAAACGGGATCGAGAAGCCGGTGCGCAGGTCGCGCTCGCGATTGCCGCCGGTGATGCTGTCGACGGTCAGCATCATCACCTCGACGCCCGCCGCCTTGGCGCGCTCCATCATGGCGCGGTTCAGGCCGCGATCCTTGTGAAAATAGAACTGGTAGACCTGCGGCCCGCTATGGGCCTTGCGCAGCTCCTCGAGGCTGACGGTGCCGAGCGAGGAGACGCCGAACATGGTGCCATGACGGGCCGCCGCCGCGGCGACCGCGCGCTCGCCCTGATGATGGAAGAGCCGCTGCAGGGCCGTCGGCGAGCAGTAGAACGGCACTGCGAGCGTCTGACCCATCACGGTGACGGAGGTGTCGAGGCTGGTCACACCGCGCAGGACGCTCGGAATGAGATCGCAACGTTCGAAGCTCTCGGAGTTCCGCCGGAGCGTGATCTCGTCATCGGCGCCGCCGTCGATGTAGTTGAAGATCGGCCCCGGTAGCCGCTTCCTGGCGAGGGTGCGGAAGTCGTGGAAATTGTGGCAGTCGTTCAGGCGCATCGTTCGCTTCGGCGTTGTTCTGGAAAGCGGGCGAGGCAGGCAACCACTGGGTCGGTGGCGCCGCCACGCTGAAAGGCGGGAGGGAACCCTATCGCGCAGCGGCGACCTTGGCCATATTGCGCCGCCTGTCGCTGCGCAGCCTGAGATTGCCGGGTAGCGATTGCCACGGTGCATGCTCATTGATTGTTCATGCGCTTTTCGGCATGACCACGCCGCGCAGGTGCGCTGCAGCAGGTGCTGCCGCAAATGCGAAACCATGCGGGCGCGCCGGCGTTCAATGCCGGTCACCAACGTTGGGAAAGGCAGGCTATGGCAGGCGAGAAGTGGGTCTACACCTTCGGCGACGGCAAGGCCGAAGGCGAGGCAGGCATGAAGAACCTGCTCGGCGGCAAGGGCGCGAACCTGGCCGAGATGAGCAATCTGGGACTTCCGGTGCCTCCGGGCTTTACCATCACCACCGAGGTCTGCACCTGGTACTACGACAACGGCAAGAAGTTCCCGGCTGCGCTGGAGACTGAGGTCAAGGCGGCGCTGGCCGGCATGGCCAAGCTGACGGCTAAGACCTTCGGCGATCCGGCCAATCCGCTGCTCGTCTCGGTCCGCTCCGGCGCGCGCGCCTCGATGCCGGGCATGATGGACACCGTCCTCAATCTCGGCCTCAACGACGTCACCGTCGAAGCGGTCGCCAAGGCTTCGGGCGATGCCCGCTTCGCCTATGACAGCTATCGCCGCTTCATCACCATGTACTCGAACGTCGTGCTCGACATCGACCATGGCCATTTCGAGGAGGCGCTTGAGGACTACAAGGAGCGCAAGGGCCTCAACCTCGACACCGATCTCTCGGCTGATGACTGGAAGGTGCTGGTCGGCAAGTACAAGGAGATCGTCAGGAAGGAGCTCGGTTCCGACTTCCCGCAGGACCCAAACCAGCAGCTCTGGGGCGCGGTCGGTGCCGTGTTCTCCTCCTGGATGAACGCCCGCGCCATCAAGTATCGCGAGCTCAACAGCATCCCGGCGTCCTGGGGGACGGCGGTCAACGTCCAGTCGATGGTCTTCGGCAATATGGGCGAGACCTCGGCGACCGGCGTCGCCTTCACCCGCAACCCCTCGACCGGCGAGAACGCGCTCTATGGCGAGTTCCTGATCAACGCCCAGGGCGAGGACGTCGTCGCCGGCATCCGCACCCCGCAGGACATCACCGAGGTGGCCAAGGCTGCCGCCGGCTCCGACAAGCCTTCGATGGAGAAGGCGATGCCGGAGGCCTATGCCGAGCTCTGCCGCATCTACGGCATTCTCGAGCAGCATTACCGCGACATGCAGGACATGGAGTTCACTATCCAGGAGGGCAAGCTCTGGATGCTGCAGACCCGGTCCGGCAAGCGCACCGCCAAGGCGGCACTGAGGATCGCGGTCGAGCTTGCCCGCGAGGGCCTGATCACCGAGCAGGAAGCGGTTGGCCGCGTCGAGCCCGGCGCGCTCGACCAGCTGCTGCACCCGACCATCGACACCAAGGCCGAGCGGCGTGTGTTGACCGGCGGCCTGCCGGCCTCGCCCGGCGCCGCCGCCGGCGAGGTGGTCTTCACCTCCGAGGCGGCCGAGGCCGCCAAGAAGGGGGGCAAGAAGGTCATCCTTGTCCGGGTCGAGACCTCGCCCGAGGATATTCACGGCATGCACGCCGCCGAGGGTATCCTGACCACGCGCGGCGGCATGACCTCGCATGCCGCGGTCGTGGCGCGCGGCATGGGCAAGCCCTGCGTCTCCGGCGCCGGCCAGATCCGTGTCGACTACGCCAAGGGCACGATGACCGTCGGCCCGACCACGCTGAAGGCCGGTGATTTCATCACCATCGACGGCAGCAACGGCCAGGTGCTGCTCGGCGAGGTCAAGATGCAGCAGCCCGAGCTCTCCGGCGACTTCCGGACGCTGATGGGCTGGGCCGACAAGGTGCGGCGCCTCAAGATCCGAGCCAATGCCGAGACCCCGCGTGACGCCAAGGCGGCGCGCGAGTTCGGTGCCGAGGGCATCGGGCTCAGCCGCACCGAGCACATGTTCTTCGATGCCGGCCGCATCCTCTCCGTGCGTGAGATGATCCTGGCCGAGGACGAGAAAGGCAGGCGCGCTGCGCTCGCCAAGCTCCTGCCGATGCAGCGCCAGGACTTCGTCGAGCTCTTCACCATCATGCAGGGCCTGCCGGTGACGATCCGCCTGCTCGACCCGCCGCTGCATGAGTTCCTGCCGCAGACCGATGACGAGATCGCCGAGGTCGCCTCGGCCATGGGCACGACCGTCGACAAGCTGAAGCGCCGCGCCGCCGAGCTGCACGAGGTCAACCCGATGCTCGGCTTCCGTGGCGTGCGTCTCGCTATCGCTTATCCCGAGATCGCCGAGATGCAGGCGCGGGCCATCTTCGAGGCGGCGGTGATCGCCGCCAAGGAGACCGGCCATCCGGTCATTCCGGAGGTCATGGTCCCGCTCGTCATGGGCTCGCCCGAGCTCGATATGGTCAAGGGTCGCATCGATGCCATGGCGGCAGCCGTGCGCAAGGAGAGCGGCAGCGAGCTGGCCTATCAGGTCGGCACCATGATCGAACTGCCGCGCGCCGCATTGCGGGCGGAGGAAATCGCCAAAAGTGCCGAGTTCTTCTCCTTCGGCACCAATGACCTGACCCAGACGGCGCTCGGCATCAGCCGCGACGATGCCGGCTCCTTCCTCGGCTCCTACACGGCCCGCGGCCTGCTCGAATCCGATCCCTTCGTGACGATCGACCAGGACGGCGTCGGCGAGCTCGTCAGGATCGCCGTCGAGCGCGGCCGCAAGGCGCGGCCGAACATCAAGCTCGGCATCTGCGGCGAGCATGGCGGCGATCCGGCCTCGATCGGCTTCTGCGAGAGCGTCGGGCTGGACTATGTCTCTTGCTCGCCCTTCCGCGTGCCGATCGCGCGCCTTGCCGCCGCGCAGGCGGCTTTGGGGGCAATCAAGGCCAAGGACGCGTGATCGTCGCATGGCGGGTGCGGCGCGCGGCTCACCGCGCGCTCGTACTCGCCTTTATGATCGGCGCGAGCCAGCCGGTGCTGGCGAACGCGCCGGAGCCTGCGCCCCAGCCGTCGCTCTGCGCCGGCCGGCCTTCACCGACACGTGAGGCTTGTGAGAAGGCGCAGGAGCTTCTGCTGCGTCCGCTGGCCGCCCAGCCCGAGCGGAGCGTCCTCGTCACCGGGCGGCAATATGTCTGGCACTATCAGTATCGCCTGTCTGACGACGACGACCGGTCGTGCACCGTCTCGAACCCGCTGGTCTTGCCGGCCGGCGAGCGGACACGCCTCCAGTTCACTTCGGACGACATCATCCATGAATGGACGCTGCCCGAGCTGAAGCTGCAGATATCCGCCATACCGGGCCTGCTCAATATCGCCGATGTCGAGCCGGTGGAGCCCGGAGATTTCCGCGGCGGCGCGACCCAGATCTCGGGGCAGCGCTTCCGCGATATGACGATCGCCTTGCAGGTGCTGGAACCGGCGGCCTATGCCGCCTGGGAACGAACGGTGCTGCCAACCCGCTGCATGCGCTAGGATAGGGATTGTTGTCCGCGCTCGATCGGGCGACGCATGGAGTTTCGGAAGGATGGCGGCGCGCGCCCTCACCACCATCGGCTTCGATGCCGACGACACGCTCTGGCAGAACGAGCAGTTCTTCCGGCTGACGGAGGACCGTTTCGTCGCATTGCTCGGCGAGCATGGCGAGGCGGCCGAAATCTCGGGCAAGCTGCTCGAGGCCGAGAAGCGCAATCTTTCCTTCTATGGCTTCGGCATCAAGGGCTTCACCCTCTCGATGATCGAGACCGCGCTCGAGATCACGCGCGGTCAGGTGCCGCCGGCGGTGATCGGCGAGATCCTCGCCGCCGGCCGCGAGATGCTGACCCATCCGGTTGAGACGCTGCCGCATGCGCAGGATACGCTCGCCGCACTCGCCGGCGACTACCGCCTGGTGCTGATCACCAAGGGCGATCTCTTCGACCAGGAGCGTAAGCTGGCCCAGTCCGGCCTCGGCGATTTCTTCGACGCGGTCGAGATCGTCAGCGACAAGAGCGCTGTAACCTATGAGAAGCTCTTCGCCCGCCATGGCGATGGGCCGGGACGAGCGCTGATGGTCGGCAACTCGCTGAAATCAGATATCGTGCCGGCGCTCGTCGCCGGCGCCTGGGCGGCGCATGTGCCGCATGAGCTGACCTGGGCGCTGGAGCATGCCGAGGAGCCGGCCTGGGAGGCGCGCTTCCGCAAGCTTGCCGATCTCGGCGGGCTGCTCGATCTGGTGCGCGAGATCGGTTGAGCTCGCGTCCGTCACGGGAGTAGAATGTGCCAGACAATCCGGTCGAGCTGCTGCGCCGCATCTGCCTTGCTCTGCCCGGTGCCAGCGAGAAGGAAGCCTGGGGCGATCCGACCTTTCGGGTGCGCGAGCGCATCTTCGCAATGGTGAAGGCTGGCGACGGCCGTTGCTCGCTCTGGTGCAAGGCGCCGGACGGCAGCCAGGAGGTCCTGGTCGGCGCCGATCCCGAGCGCTTCTTCGTGCCGCCCTATGTCGGTCACAGGGGCTGGGTCGGCATGCGCCTCGACGATGGTCCCGACTGGAATGAGGTCGCCGCGATCGTGGCTCGTGCCCATGCCCTGACAGGGCCGAAACCGCGCCTTCGCAGGGGGTAAGCTGGACCGACCTTGCATTTTGTGCTAGGGCGACCGATGTAAGACGAGATGCGGCCGGTTCTGGCCAATCCTCCGCGGGGTATTCCGGTCGGCGGGCCACTTCAGATCCACCACACATCGACTACAAGACCATGGCGGGGCGTCCGCGCGTCCGGTCCTGGGTTCCACCAATACGCGGATCTGAAGTGCAAGGATTAGTCCCGTTATGAACAAGGGCACCGTCAAGTGGTTCAACGCCACCAAGGGCTACGGCTTCATCACCCCTGAGGCTGGCGGCCCGGACATTTTCGTCCACATCAGCGCTGTCGAGCGCGCTGGCCTGCGCGAGCTGCGCGAAGGTCAGGTCGTCTCCTACGAGCTGATCGCCGACCGCAAGACCGGCAAGTCGTCGGCCGGCAACCTCGCCGTCAGCTGAGCTGACGACGTTCTTCGGTGGGCCTGCGGGCCCGCCGGCTTTTCCAGATGCGGGCTCCTTGCCCGCCACACGACATCCCTCGGCGCAGTGGCTAGCGGTTCGCCGGGCGGAAAGAGACCATGCGTAGACCGAGACTGCATGCCGAGGCGCTTCCGTTCACCACGTGCGCCCCATGTCGTTCGGCTCAGAAAGACCTGATTTGACCAAATTTACCGACCTCGGCCTGGCCGAGCCGCTTCTCAAAGCGCTCGCCGCCGAAGGTTATGAGACGCCCACGCCGATCCAGGCGCAGGCGATCCCTTCCATTCGCGATGGCCGTGACCTGCTTGGCGCCGCTCAGACCGGCACCGGCAAGACCGCCGCGTTCTCGCTACCCATGCTGCACCGGCTGCTGAACCAGCCGCGGCGCATGCAGCCGCGTTCCGTACGCGCTCTCATCCTGTCGCCGACGCGTGAGCTCTCGGCCCAGATCGAGGCCAGCATCCGCACCTACGCCCAGTTCACCTCGCTGAAGTCGACGGTGATCTTCGGCGGCGTGCCGGTCGGCAAGCAGATTCGTGCGCTCGGCCAGCATGTCGACATCCTCGTCGCCACGCCCGGCCGTCTGCTCGACCTCGTCGAGCAGCGCGCCGTCTCGCTGCGCGAGATCGAGTTCCTCGTCCTCGATGAGGCCGACCAGATGCTCGACCTCGGCTTCATCCACGCGCTGCGCAAGATCGCGACGCTGATCCCCAAGCAGCGCCAGACCCTGCTGTTTTCGGCGACGATGCCGAAGGCGATCCGCGAGATCGCCCAGGCCTACCTGACCGATCCGGTCGAGGTCGCGGTCGCGCCGGTCGCCACCACGGCCGAGAAGATCGAGCAGCGCGTCATCTTCACCGAAGCGGGCCAGAAGCCGGCCTTGCTGGCGAAGACCTTGAGCGTTCCCGAGATGGAGCGCGCCATCGTCTTCACCCGCACCAAGCACGGCGCCGACAAGGTCGTGCGCCAGCTTGAGCAGTCCGGCATCAAGTCCGCCGCGATCCACGGCAACAAGAGCCAGGGCCAGCGTGAGCGGGCGCTCGGCGCCTTCCGCGACGGAGAGCTGCGCATCCTGGTCGCGACCGATATCGCCGCGCGCGGCATCGATGTCGACGGCATCAGCCATGTCGTCAATTTCGACCTGCCGAACGTGCCCGAGACCTATGTCCACCGCATCGGCCGCACCGCGCGCGCCGGCGCCTCGGGCCTCGCCATCGCCTTCTGCACGCCGGAGGAGCGCGGTGATCTCGCTGCGATCGAGAAGTTGACCAAGGTCGCGCTCACCCCGATCGGCGACGTGCCGCATTGGGATGGCCGCACCCCGAAGAAGCCGCCGCAGAACCGTGGCGGCCGCGGCCAGGGTCGTCCGCAGAACGGGCAGCAGCCAGGGCAGGGACAGCGTCGCGATGGTCGCGGCGCGCCGGCGCACGGCCGCAACGGGCAGCGTTCGGAGCAGGGCGAGCGTCAGGGCCAACCGCATCGCGAGCAGTCCCGTCCGAACCAGCCGCGCCAGCAGCAGGCACGCCCGGAGCAGCAGCGTCACGAGCGCCCTGCCCAGCGCCATGAGGCTGGCGGTGCACGAAAAGACGTAAGTTCCGGCAAGGAAGGGCTTGGCGGCGTCGCGTTCTTGCAGCAAAGAACGGGACAACGACGCACCGGCGGCGGCGGGCGGCGCCCGAACTGACAGGCGCCGTAATCGCTGGGGCTAGGCTCATGAGGCCTGGCCCCGCGCCGAGGACAAGACGAAGGATCAGCGAATGGCGAAAGAAGAACTGCTCGAATTCGACGGCACCGTGGTCGAGGTGCTTCCGGACGGCAACTACCGGGTCAAGCTCGACAATGACCACGTCATCCTGGCCTATGCGGCCGGCAAGATGAAGAAGAACCGCATCCGCACCATCGCCGGCGACCGCGTCGTCGTGGAGATGTCGCCTTACGACCTTGATCGCGGCCGGATCAATTTCCGCCAGAAGACCGCCAGCCCCGGCCCGATGCCGCCGCGGCCGCAGAACTTCCGTCGGCGCTGACGTCCATGCGCTTCAGCCGGCCCGAGCAATTCTTCGTCGCGGCCGGCGTCGGGCTCGGCGCGCTCGCCTCGCTCGCGGTCAATACCGGCTGGATCGCCAAAGGCGGCAGCTTCCCGCCCTTCGTCTATGTGCTGCTGGCCCTCGCTCTGGTCGAGGTCATCGCCGGCTTCGCGACCAAGCAGCCGCCTGGCACCCTGTTCTCGATGCCGGCCCGCATCCTCGCCTTCGCGCTCGGCGTCGGCGTGCTGATCCTGCTGACCGGCGGCTTGGCCTGAGGCAGGGAGCGTCATTCTCGGGCGGAGCGTAGCGCAGACCCGGGAATCTCATGACCAGATGACGCTGGCCGGTGCCGCATCCGGCCCGAGATGCTCGGGTCAAGCCCGAGCATGACGGCGCACTTTGCCCACTGCTCAAAAAAAAGCCCCGGCCGAAGCCGGGGCGTGAGGTGCTTGTTACGTGGTGACAGGTACTACGAAGAAAACTTGCAAAACTCAGTAGCCGCCCTTGGCCCAATACTGCGAGCCGGCACTGACCATGACCTGACGCTGGCGCGTCGCATACTCGGCCGGAATGGTCTGGTGCTCGACCCGCGAGGCGCTGATCATGACGCGGCGGCTGCGCTCGCCATAGACGGCCGGGATGACGTCGTAATCGACCGAGGCCGGCGAGACCTCGACGGTGCGCTGCTGATAGCCGTAGCGCGCGGGGACATCGACCCAGCAGCCGGTGGTCTGGCCGTAGGCGTCACGGCTGACTTCCCAGCGCCGGGTGGCCGGCGAGATCAGGACCTTCTCGGAGACGGTCCGGTACTGGGCCGGGATCTGCCGAGCGATGCGACGCTCCGGCTGGACCACCACCTTCTCGATGACTGTGTCGTACTGCGCCGGGATGACCTTGGAGAAGGTGCGCTCCGGGCGCACGACATAGCTCTCGTTGACGGTGTCATAGACCGGCGGCGTCGTAACCAGCTTGTAGCAGGAGCCGCCGCCGCAATTGCTGACCGGAGCCCGGTAGCAGGAGGAGGTGGTGCAGCCGCCGGCAAGCGCCGGAGCGGCGAGGCCCATCAAGGCCGTGGCGGCGAGACCCGAAAGCGAAAGAAGCCTGAACGTCATAGCTGACCCCAACCCTGCGTTGCGCAACGCTGCCGCTGCGTCGTTGGGGAGAGAAAGCCGGAACCGGCGGGTAAAGACAAGGTTAACTGCAAAACAAGGTAAAATTAACCAGTTCTGTTCAGCTGGAAGCGCTCCGCCTGCTACTGATCTGTCTGTCGGATTGTCCTGTATTCAAAGTCGTTCGAGCCGCCGGTGCGCGGCCGGCCAGGGGCAGGCCCTGCCTTCAGGCAGGGCGCTTCCCATCAGCTTCACTCGATCGCGCCGCGCTTCATGCCGAAGCCTTCGATATAGCAGCTGCAGGACGAGTTCCGCGGCCCGGGTTGTGCCGCACATGAACCGCGCGAGGTCAGGCAGACATCGCCGAAGCGGCGGCGCTGGGGCCGGTCATAGCCATAGCGTGGGCCGTCATAATCATAGCGAGGGCCGTCATCGCGATAGCGCGGGCGGTCATAGCCATAGGGCGGTGGCGGCCTGTCGTAATCATAGCGCGGCGCCGGCCGGTAATAAGGGTCGTAATACTGGGCGTTCGCGCTGGTCGCGGACGAGATGGCTGCGCCGATGAGAGCGGCGAGAGCGAGCGTCCTGATCATGCCTGTCCTCCTGGTCCCTCGGCCGAAGCCGGGAGTGATTCCATCGGAGGCCAGAATAAGGGCCGGTCTATGAACGGGGCCTGAGTGCAGTGTCGGCGCTGGGCGCGAAGCGGAATGCGTCTTGGCTCAGCTGCCGGCCTTCATGCTGGCGGCCCAATAGTCCTTGACCTGCTTCACCAAAGCCTCCGGCAGCGGGACATAGCCGAGCGTGGTGGCGTCGGCTGCGCCGCTCTCGAAGGAGAGGCGGAAGAAGTCGAGCACCTCCTGCGTCCGGCGCGTGCGCGGCTTCGGCACCAGGGCGAAGGTGGTGGCGACGATCGGGTAGGCCTCCGCGCTCGGCGCATCGGTCAGCATCAGCGAGAAATCCTTGGCTTTGGCCCATTCGGCGCTGGCAGCCGCAGCGCTGAAGCTCGCCGGATCCGGCTTGACGAAATTGCCCGCCTTGTTCTGAACCTGGGCATAGGCGAGGCCGGCGCGCACGACCTGGCCGAACTCGACATAACCGATCGCGTTCTTGGTCCGCTTCACCGCTTCGGTCATGCCCTGCGTGCGCTCGGCGCCAGCGCCGACCGGCCATGGAACCTGCGTGTTGACGCCGACCTTGTCGCGCCATTCCGGGCTCGCCTTGGCAAGGTAGTCGGTCCAGTTGAAGCTCGTGCCCGAGCCATCGGCGCGATAGATCACGCTGATCGGCGCGTCGGGCAGCTTGAGCTCGGGATTGACCGCCTTGATCGCCGGATCGGACCAGAGCTTGACCTTGCCGAGATAGATATTGGCGAGGAGAGGGCCGGTGAATTTGATCTGGCCGGGGCCGACGCCGTCGAGGTTCACCACCGGGACGATGCCGCCCATCACGATCGGGAACTGGATCAGCGCCGAGCGCTGCAATTCCTCGGAGGAGAGCGGCCGGTCGGACGTTCCGAAATCGGCGGCGCGCTGGGTGACGCGGACCTCGCCGCCGAGCGAGCCGATCGGCTCGTAGTCGACGCCGATGTCGAGCGGCGTCATCTCGGCGCCGTCAGACTTGGCGATGCGATAATTCTGCGCCCATTTGCCGATGACCGGGAAGGCGAAGCTCGACCCCGCACCGATGATCGGCTCGGCCTGACCTGAGGCCACGGAGGAAGCGAGAAGAGCGCCGGCCATAGCCAGCTTGACCAGGAGCTTCATGCGTCAACCCACCCTGTCGAGCCCGCGAAGGCCCAGATCAACAAGGTGACGCTAGGTCGACGCGGTGACGCTGCGATGACGCTTATGGTACGGCAAACGAAAGGCCCCGCCGGTGCGAGACAGCGGGGCCTTCCTTTAGCGGTCAGGTCCGTTTTTCGGCGAACCTTGACCGTGAGTTGTCAGTGCCAGGTCTGGCGGCCGTACCAGGCATCGACATCGGTGCGGACCTTGTCCTTCTCGATGCCGTAACGCTCCTGGATTTTGCCCTCGAGCTGGTCGCGCTTGCCGGCGATGACATCGAGATCGTCATCGGTCAGCTTGCCCCACTGCTCCTTGACCTTGCCCTTGAGCTGCTTCCAGTTTCCTTCGACGCGGTTCCAGTCCATTGGACGCTCCTCGTGTTCGTGAATGGGATACTGAAACAACGCGCGGGCGGCGGAATGGTTCGGCGGAAAACCGCATCTTCGGCAAATGCCGGCCCTGCCATCGCCTAAGGGCGCTCGGGCATGCGTCCGGCGAGCCGCGCGCGCAGACGAGGCGTCGCCCAGTCCAGGAAAGCGCGGACCTTGAGGCTGCGCAGGCCGCCTTCGGCATAGGCCAGGCTGACCGGCAGCGGCGCCGGCGCGAACTCCTCCAGAACCGCTTCGAGGGCGCCCTGCCGAAGCTGCTCCTCGACCTGATAGGACAGCACGCGCACGAGACCGAAACCGGCCAGCGCCGCATCGATGGCTGCGGCCGTCGAGTTCACCGACAGCCGCGCCTTCGGTTCCTCGCCGAGCGCCGGATTGTCGCCGCGATAGCGCCATTCCGGCGTGACCGAAAAACCGCGGAACGAGATGCCGTCATGACCGCGCAGATCCCCGGGCGTCCGTGGCCTGCCGCGGCGGGCGAGATAGGCCGGGCTGGCGCAGATGACGCGGCTGATCTCGCCGACTTTGGTGGCGATCAGCCCGCCGCTGTCGAGATGACCGACCCGCACCGCGACGTCGATATGCTCGTCGACGAGGCTGATCTGCCTGTCTTCGAGATGGAGCTTGAGCGAGATCTCCGGGTTCTGCTCCAGGAAGGCGAGGGCGACCGGCAGGACATGGCGTTGGCCGAGCAGCGTCGGCGCCGTGACGCGCAGTTCCCCGCGGGGCGCGCTGTATTCGCCGGCGGCGATGCGCTCGGCCTCCTCTACCTGTTCGAGGATGCGTCGGCTGGCGTCGAGATAGGCGAGGCCCGCCTCGGTCAGCTCGATTCCGCGCTGCGTGCGCAGCATCAGCTTGGCCTGCAGATGGGCTTCGAGATCGGCGATCTTTCGGCTGACGGTGGCGAGCGGCATGCGCAGCTTGCGGGCGGCGGCCGACAGGCTCCCGGCCTCCACCACTGCGAGCAGCACCGCCATGGCGTCGAGGCGATCCATCAGGCTTCCATAGTCCGAGAGGGTATCTCCACGATATGTCCATAGCACTCGGATATCGGGAGGACTACGTCGCTCTCCATGGCAGGCGCCGTTTGTGGCGCCATGCGCTCGGATCAGCCCAGGAGTTCACGATGACAGGCCTTTCACGCAGGGGATTTTCGCTCGGCCTTCCGGCCTTGGCGGCAGCGGGCGCTGGGTTAGCGTCGGCTGGTCTGGCGCAGCCGCCGGCTGCGGCCGGGCGTTCCGCCGATCAGCCGCCCTTGGCGCAGCTCAGGATCGGACGCTTCAAGGTGACGGCGCTGAGCGACGGCTATGTCGACATGCCCTACGAGTATTTCCCCGGCCGCCCCGCCACCGAGATCGAGGCGCTGGCGAAGGCGCAGTTCTCGGCGCGGCCCGGCGGCATCAGGATGATGTTCAACCAGTACCTGATCGAGGACGGCAGCAGCCGCATCCTGATCGACGCAGGCCCGGGCGGCACGATCGGCCAGTCGGGCAAGCTGCCGGCGGGCCTGGAGGCGCTCGGCCTCGACCGCGGCAGGATCGACGCGGTGATCGTCACCCACATGCACCAGGACCATATCGGCGGCCTCGTCGCCGGCGAGCAGGCCAATTTCGCCAAGGCCGAGATTTATGTCGACCGGCGCGAACTGGCGCACTGGACCAATCCGGCGACCCGCTCCGCCTCGCCGGCCTACCTCCAGAACGGCATCAAGCTCGCCGGCGAGGTGGCGCGCCTCTATCCCAAGCTGCAGGCCATCGACGGCGAGCGCGAAATCGTTCCCGGCGTCTCGATCGTCGACCTCTCTGGCCACACCCCCGGCCATATCGGCGTGCGCATCGCCGACGCCGGCCAGAGCCTGATCATGGCCGGCGACATGCTCTTCCCGGTCGTCCATCCGGCCGGGCTCGACGTGAATTTCCTGTTCGAGCAGGACCGCCCGGCGGCGCAGGCGATGCGCACCCGCTTCTTCCAGCGCGCGGCCGGCGAGGGCGCCATCATCGCCGCGACACATATGCCGTTTCCGGGCCTCGGCCGCGTCGTCGCCGAGCAGGGCCAGTATCGCTGGCTGCCGGCTGCCTGGGCCTTCCAGGGCTAGGGGCGCGGGGTGTCATTCGCAGGGCGACAAGCGAGGCCGGGCCCGTCCTGGCCTCGTGCGTTATGCGGAGCATGTCGCAGCCGGATCGCGGCTTTGCAGGCTGCTACAGCTGACAAAGCGGCGATCCGCTAAAATGCGAGCTAAATCCGTATCGGTTGGCCAACGGGGTGCGGGCTAGAGCAGTGCCATCACAGCCCAGAACAGGCCATGACATACTCAGCGCAAGACATCACGAACGCCCTCCTGCGGATCAAGGAGGACGGTTTCGTCCTCGACAATGACGCCTTCGGCTATGCCGCGATCAGATGGGATACACGCCGGCTCCGGCGCGATCTGCGCGAGGCCGGCTATGCCGGCGCCGAGCTGGTCCAAGGTCGGATGATGAACGAGGGCGAGTCGATCTGCTGGCTTTATAACCCCGATGCGGTCGCGAAGGGCGAGGTCGACGGCCTTGCTGCGGCGCGGCATTCGGCGCTCTACGGCGAATAGCCGTTCAGAAGCGGGAGTTTGGAGCGCGCTCCGTTCCGTTCATCCGACATTCCGGCGACGCTGTGGACCGTGCCGTCGCCAAGCGCTTGATCGCACGCTTGGGAGTGGAAGTGCAGCGGGGCTGATCCAGCCCCGCTTTTCCTATGCCTGGGTTCGATTTTCGCGGCGGTTTCCAGGCCGCCGCAGGACGGTGTCCCGCGCGCCGGCTTGAGCCATCGGACAGCCCCGGCGCCCGAGGGGAGGAGTTTCGCGGCGGCAATCCCGGTGCAATCAAGCATCTTTACAGTGAACAGATCGACAAAGCAGCGCGCTTTCGCGGCTGCGTGGCTTCGTCCCGAGACGAAACGCGATCGATAGGAGCTCTGGGATGCCTTACCGCAGCCGGCCGGGCAGGACAGTTATTACGCCCCACGAAAACAAGCGGGGATCACTCCCGGTTCATGCCGTCCTGATCGATAGGCTCGATCAGATGCCAGCCGGATTTGGCGATTGCGTCGGGCTGATGCGGCGCAGACTTGGGGGGCGGGTTCGGATGGCAGGCCTCGCCATCGTGTTCCCGATGTCCGCCGCCTCCGCAGCGGAGTTGGCGAGGCCGGCAGTTTCGGCCATGGCGGATGGCACGGTGAAAAAGCAGCCGGACTGGACGGTCGAACTCGGCGCGTTCGGCTTGTTCTCGCCAAAATTCTTCGGCGCCAAGGACTCCAAATTCTCTGCGGTTCCCTACGTGTCGATCAAATACAGGGACATCGCCATTGCCTCCGTCGACAAGGGCATCGGCGTCAATGTCTTCTCGGCAAATGGCTTCACGGCGGGAGCGTTCGTGAACGTCCGGGCAGGGCGCGAGGTGAAGGACAGCAGACGCTATCTGACCGGCCTCGGCGACGTCGATTCCTCCCTCGCTGCAGGCGGCTTCGTCAAATACGACTATGGACGGATCTTCTCCACGCAGATCACGCTCAGCAAAGGCATCGCATCGCTTGGCGACAACAAGAGCAAGGTCAATGCCCTGGGATTTTTGGAGAAGATCAAGGGCAATCTCGGCACGCGGATCGACTGGAGCGCTGATGTGCGGATGCCGCTGTTCGACAATCGGATTCACCTGTCGGTCGGGCCACGTATCAGCTTCTTCGATAAGGAATACGCCGAATCCGCCTATGGAATCACGATCAACCAGGTGCTCGCATCCGGCTATCGGCCCTACAAGGCGAAATCGGGTATCGCTGAAGTCGGCGTTGGTGGCAGTACCCGCTACCGCATCACGGACAACATCTCCGCGACCGCTTTCGGCAGCTATACCAGAATCGTCGGCGACGCCGCCAAATCCCCGCTCGTGACAGGGCCCGGCGGCTCGAAAGACCAATTCAAGGCAGGCTTGGGGCTGACCTACCAGTTTGGTTCGTAAGCGCCGCTCTGAAGCCGGCGCCTATCGTCCTCGCTGCGTCCAGCCGGGTGTGGCAGCGTCCTGCTCGATGGCGTCCGCCTGCCCCTCATAGGCGCTCGCCATCGCGGTCAGGCGAACCGCGCCCTCGCTGTCACGGGCCGTATCGGCCCAGCGGCGGCACTTCAACGCTTTCACACGTAAGACCTGAGCCTGCAGAAATCTGTCGTGGTCCATGGCGGCGCTCCAACACACCAGATCACCATGCGACTTGCGACCGTCAGGAGCGAAAACGCTTCGATCGCGGGAGTGATCACGCGAGCCTGAATGGCTTGAGACAGTTTCCTGTCCAAGCGGGCTTTTGGATGCACAAGCCGAAATCAAAAGTGTCGCGCTACCCTGTCGCGGCTGCTTGTCGCCTTTGATCTCAATTTACTATTTGCTGGAAAAAGTACCACTGCATGTTATTGGCAGCGTTAATTGCAGCATTTAGTGATGGAATCTGCGGGTGTTAATCATATTTATTATTGATAATAGATATTATCTTAGGAGAAATATAGTTTAATCTAAAAGGGTGGTGTTCGATTGAGTGCGCATATAATATTTGCATACGGCGGATCGCTATCGCTGATCGTCGATCAATGGATACAAATTGGTTGGCCGGGACAAAACTCAATTATTGTAGTACTGGCGGCCAGATAAAGCGTCAGTCATGTTTGGCCTGGCCGCAGCTTGTAGAAGACATGCCGACCGATCGTGTCCATCTTCTTCAGCTTGCGAGCCCAGTACGGCCGGACATAATCGGCGTGGTAGTGCGTGGAGGCGCCGACATCGGCGAGGTAGGTCGTGCCATCATAGACCTCGCGGGCGATGCGGACCGCGTCGCGCCAGGGGCCGGGCTCGGTGATGCGCAGCGACTTGCCCTCGCAGGCGAAGGTGAACTGGCAGGCAAGGTGGCGGCTGGCGTTCTGGTAGACCGCGCCGCAAACCGTGTTCGGGTAGAGCCCGCTCTTGACCCGGTTGAGCACGACCTGCGCCACCGCGGCGCGGCCCTGCTCGCCTTCCGAGCGCGCCTCGAAATAGACCGCCTCGGCCAGGCAGCGCTGCTCCTTGGCCATGTTCTCGGGCGCGATCAGGCTGGTGTAGATCTGCTTCTCGGCGGGATCGACGGTGCGCAGGTCTGTAGCCGCTCCACGCTCCGACTTGGCGACGCGGCTGCGCGATTTCGGCTCGGCGGCGACGGGCGCCATCTGCATCGGCGTGGCCGAGCTTGCGCCGGCCGTTCCAGTGGCCGCTGGCGTGCTGGAGGACTGGCCGAGCGCTGCAGGAACGGTTGGCGTCGCGCCGTCGAGGTTTTCCGGGACGAGTTCGCCATGGCGCGGCGAGCCGCTGCTTTTGGGCACCGCCGTCGGTGAGGATTCGGACAAGGCCGGGTCGGTGACGCCTTCGTCGCGCAGGAAGGGCTCGAAGCCGAGCGGTGGCTCATCCGGGCTTTCGAGCGCCTCGAGCGAGAACCCGCCCGAGATCAGCCCCGGCTGAGTGTCGCCGAAGACGACGCTTTCGAGTTCGCCGGGCGGGCCGTTGCGGGTGATGGTCGGGCGCAAGCCGACGAGCGGATCACCCTTGTTGCTGCGGTCGATCTGCGGGAAGGCGCTGGCGCTGCGCTTCATGTCCTCGCGCGGCCGGCGCGGATCAATTGCAAAGGTCCGCTCGGGCGTCTCGAAGGAGAGGCGCGCCGGCTGGATCAGGCGGGCATAGGCGCGCTCCGGCAGATGGAAGGCGCTGGCGGCGACGAGCAGGGACGGGCCCTCGGCGAGATCGGAGAGTGCGCCGGGGGCCGTGCGTGCGATCAGCGAGCCAGGCGGGCCGAGGGGAGCGGGATTCTGGCCGGCCGAGGCGGTGAACGAGACCAGCATGCCGGCGGAGAGCGCCCAGGGCGCGACCGTCGCCAGCGCCCAGCGCAGACGGTGCCAGCTCATTCGCTTCGATCGCCGACGCAGACGCAACTGACCAGAGCCCTCGTATCCGAAAGACCAGAGATGAGCGGCCGCGACTCCGACTGATGCAAATTCGCGACAGTTCGATAATCCCTTGTCAGGGTTGAAGGGGGGTTAACGAGCGCTGCCCGTTATCGTCGCTCTCCGCCAAAAGACGGCTTTCGCGATCCGTAATTCTTCCCTTATGCTGCGCCGCAACAAAGGGAGAGAGACATGAACGCCACCGCCTTCAAGGCCGATTCCGAAGTCAATGCCGTCGCGCTGATCGCCGCGGCGCTGCCGGGCTTCGAGACCTTGCTGGAGGAGGCGGTCGCCGCCGTCAGGCAGAAGGTGCTGGTCGACGGACGGATTTCCTCGGCGAAGCTGGAGCAGGAGCAGCACGCCGCCCACGGCCTCTCCTGGCTCGCCACCTATGTGATGGCGCTGCGCGAGCTGAAAGCCTATGGCGAGCGCCTGCAGGCCGAGGATCGCTACGGCGCGATCGAGGACTACGCCATCCGGATCGGCGCCGGCGAATACGCCGCGCAGATCTTCGGCGGCATCCCGATGAGCCAGGGCGAGATCGTCCGCCTGCCGACGCTCGGCCTCTCGGCCAAGGCCGTCGCCGCAGCCTGCTCGGACGAGGCCGAGCAACTGATCGCCGAGGGCAATACGCCGGAGAACCGCGCCCGCTTCGTCGCGCTGTTCAGCCAGAGTCAGGGCCTCGCCAGCGTCGGCGATCCCGGCCTCGACGAGACGCTGGAAGCGATCCGCTCGGAGATGCGCCGCTTCTGCGAGCAGCAGGTGACGCCGCACGCGCATGAATGGCACTTGGCAAACGAATACATCCCGCTGCCAGTGGTCAAGCAGATGGCCGAGCTCGGCGTCTTCGGCCTGACCATTCCCGAGGAATTCGGCGGCATGGGCCTGTCGAAGGTCTCGATGTGCGTCGTCTCCGAGGAGCTCTCGCGCGGCTATATCGGCGTCGGCTCGCTCGGCACCCGCTCCGAGATCGCCGCCGAGTTGATCCTCAACGGCGGCACCGACGAGCAGAAGGCCTATTGGCTGCCGAAGATCGCATCGGGCGAGATCCTGCCGACTGCCGTCTTCACCGAGCCGAACACCGGCTCGGACCTCGCGTCCTTGCGTACCAAGGCGGTGAAGGACGGCGATAGCTGGAAGGTCTACGGCAACAAGACCTGGATCACCCACCCCGTGCGCGCCGACATCATGACGCTGCTGGTCCGCACCGATCCGGACGCACCGGGCTATCGCGGCCTCTCCATGCTGATCGCCGAGAAGCCGCGCGGCACCGACGCAGAGCCGTTCCCGGTCGAAGGGCTGACCGGCGGCGAGATCGAGGTGCTCGGCTATCGCGGCATGAAGGAATACGAGCTCGCCTTCGACGGTTTCGAGGTGAAAGCTGAGAACCTGCTCGGCGGCGTCGAAGGGCAGGGGTTCAAGCAGCTGATGCAGACCTTCGAGGCCGCCCGCATCCAGACCGCGGCACGCGCGCTCGGCGTCGCGCAATGCGCCTTCGATCTGGGATTGCGCTATGCTCAGGAGCGCATCCAGTTCGGCAAGCCGCTGATCGCTTTCCCGCGCGTTGCCGACAAGCTCGCCATGATGGCGGCCGAGCTCGTCATCGCCCGCCAGCTCACCTATTTCGCCGCCCGCGAGAAGGATGCCGACCGGCGCTGTGATCTGGAAGCCGGGATGGCCAAGCTGCTGGGCGCCCGCGTCGCCTGGGCTGCCGCCGACAATGCGCTGCAGATCCATGGCGGCAACGGCTTTGCGCTGGAATACCCGGTCAGCCGCGTGCTCTGCGACGCCCGCATCCTCAACATCTTCGAGGGCGCAGCCGAGATCCAGGCGCAGGTGATCGCGCGCCGGCTGGTCGAGGGGTGAGGGGATTACCCGTCTTGTTCGGCATCGCTGCCGACGAGCAGGTCCCGGAGGCCTTTGGGTACTGGATAGCCATAGCCGTCGCCTGCCTCCAGCCATCTTAGCCGGTCGGAGCGATGGAGGTCGCTGGTGTAGATTTCTGCGCCAATAATTTTGAGGGCGATCAGCATCGCTTGCATCGCGTCGATGCCATACATCGTGTGTCGGCGGGTCTCGTCCGGCCAACCGATCTCATAGGTGCAGGACCAGTCACGCTCGCCTTGCCGCGGGGTATCGATCGTGATTGGGACGGGGATGTCGCCGGATTCCGACGCGTAAGTCAGTATCCTCCGCAACATGCCGTAGCCCCCCGTTTCTAGAGGCTCGCCGCCGCCCGCGCCGCCTGATCGTACTGGCCCGACAGCGAGCGCATCGCCGCAGCGATCTCCGAGAGCCGAGCCGGGTCGATCCCGGTCGCCAGCACCGATTTCACCAGGAGTTGCTCGCGGATCTGGGCGTAGCGCTTGCAGGCGTCTTCGCCCGCCGGGGTGATCGCGACAGTCTTTTCTTTGCCCTTGCGCCCGCTCTTCAACAGCTTCAGGCGCTCGAGCTTCTTCAGCGAGTAGTTCACCAGATGGGTGTCCTCGATGTTGAGGACGAGGCAGATGTCGGCGAGGCGCTTGGCCTTGCCGCGATGGTTGACGTTGTGCAGGACGAGCACGTCCATCGGCGTCAGTTCGGGAATGCCGGCCGCCGTCATGCCGCGCAGCATCCAGCGATGGAATGCATGCACCGTCATCGTCAGCGCGAACTCGAATTCCGACAGCGCCGGCATCGCGCCGGAAGCGAGATGGCCGGAGGATACGATCGGGCCGAGGTCGTCGGAGGGAGGCATCATCCGTTCACCGAAGGGCGCGGGGAACCCTCTTCCGGAGGGTATCTTCCTTCTCCCCTCGGGGGAGAAGGTGTCTGCGCAGCAGACGGATGAGGGCGGTGCGACCGGGTAAGGGCGAGGCAGGTCGAGCCTGTCCTTCCCTCATCCGTCAGCGCTACGCGCTGCCACCTTCTCCCCTGAGGGGAGAAGGAAGTCGCTCATCCGTCTCAGCCGCCGCTGACCTCACATCTTCTTATAGGCATCGACGATCGCCTGGCCGTCGGCGCCGGCCTTCTTCAGCCAGTCGGCGGTCAGGGTCTCGCCGGCCTTCTTGAAGCCGGAGGCGAGTGCGGGCGAGGGCGCGTTCACCTTCATGCCCTTGCTCTTGAGCTGGTCGAGATACCAGTTGGTCTTCTCTTCCCAGAGCTTCCAGCCGCGCGCTTCGGCATCGGCCGAGGCCTTCAGGATCGCGTCCTGCGTCGGCTTGTCGAGCGCGGCGAAGGCTGCCTTGTTGACGAAGGTGGCGTTCTTCGGGATCCAGGCTTGGACGTCGTAGAAATGCGTCAGCGTCTCCCAGGCCTTCGAGTCGTAGCCGGTGCCGCCCGACGACATGAAGGAGTTGACCACGCCGGTCGCCAGCGCCTGCGGCAGCTCCGCCGCCTGGATGGTGACCGCCTGCATGCCGAGCAATTCGCCGAGGCGGGTGGTGCCGACATTATAGGCGCGCCACTTCAGGCCCTTCATGTCCTCGATCGTGTTGATTTCCTTCTTGGCGTAGACGCCCTGCGGCGCCCAGGGGACCATGAACAGGAGCTTGATGCCCTGGCTGTCGAGCTTCTTCTCGACCGCCGCCTTCGAGGCCGCATAGAGCTTCTTCGACTCGACGAAGGAGGTGGCGAGGAAGGGCACGACGTCGATGCCGAAGACCGGGTCCTCGTTCTCGTGCAGCGACATCAGCACCTCGCCCATCTGGGCTTGGCCGGTCTGGACGGCGCGCTTGATCTCCGGCGCCTTGAACAGGGCGGCGTTGGCGTGAACGGTGATCGAGAGCTTCCCGCCGGTTGCCGTCTCGACGTCCTTGGCGAAGGTGGCGAGGTTCTCGCTGTGCGGATTGTCCGACGGGTAGGCCGCCGGCAGGTTCCACTTCGCCTGGGCGAAGGCCGCCGGTGCTGCGAAGGCGAGCGTTCCGGCCGCAACGCCGGCAATGAGCATAACCTTGATGAAATCGCTGCGCTTCATGGTGTTCTCCGTTCCCTCTTGGTGGTGATTGCGCATCATTTCGGAAAGGCGAGTTCGGGCAAGACCATCACGATCTGCGGGAAGACCGTAATGATCGCCACTGCGGCGACCAGTAGAAAAAAGAAGGGCAGGGCTGCGAGCGCGACCGTGTTCGAATCCTTGCCCGACATCGTCTGCAGCACGAACAGGTTGAAGCCGACCGGCGGTGAGACCTCCGCCATCTCGACGATCAGCACCAGGAAGATGCCGAACCAGACCAGGTCGAAGCCGGCGGCCTTGATCATCGGGATGACGATCGCGGTGGTCAGCACGATCATCGAGATGCCGTCGAGCGCGGCGCCGAGCAGGATGTACATCACCGTGAGCGCGGCGATCAGCGCATAGGGCGACAGGTGCAGCGAGTCGACCCAGGCGGCGAGCGCGGCCGGGATGCCGGTATAGGCCATCGAGGTCGACATGAACGAGGCGCCGGCGAGGATCAGCATGATCATGCAGGTGATCCGCGTCGTGCCCATCACGCTCTGCCAGAAGGCTTCCTTGGTCAGCGAGCCCGACCACCAGGCGATACCGAAGGAACCGAGCACGCCCCAGGCAGCGCATTCCGTCGCCGTCGCCCAGCCGAGCAGCAGCGACAGGAAGACCAGCGCGATCAGCAGCATGCAGGGGATGAGATTGGCCGATTCCCTGAGCTTCTCGCGCAGGCTCATCTTCGGCTCGGCGGGCGGCGACTGCTCGGGATGCAGCAGGTGCCAGATCGCGATGTAGCCGGAGTAGAGCGCCATCACCAGCAGGCCGGGCAGGAAGCCGGCGAGGAAGACCTGGATGATAGAGACGTTGGCCGCCACCGCATAGACCACCATGGTGATCGAGGGCGGGATCAGGATTCCGAGCGTGCCGGCGCCGGCGAGGGAGCCGAGCGCGAGCTTCTCATTGTAGCCGCGGCGCTTCAGTTCGGGCAGGGCGATCTTGGCGACGGTGGCGCAGGTCGCGGCCGAGGAGCCGGAGACCGAGCCGAAGATGCCGCAGGCCAGCACGTTGACGTGCATCAGCCGGCCGGGCAGCCAGTTCAGCCAGGGGGCGAGGCCGCGGAACATCTCTTCCGACAGCCGCGTGCGGTAGAGGATCTCGCCCATCCAGATGAACAGCGGCAGGGCGGCGAGCGTCCAGGAGGCGCTGTTGCCCCAGATGGTCGTGGCGAGCACGGAGCCGGCCGGGATGCCGCCGGCGACGAACTGCATCGCGACCCAGCCGCAGGCCATCAGCGAGATGGCGATCCAGACGCCGCCCGCGAGCAAAGCGGCGAGCAGCACGAACAGCAGCGCGGAGATTTCGATCATCGCCATCGGTCAGACTCCGCTCGCCATGGCGCGCTCGACGATCTCCTCGTCGGATTGCGGCGGCGGCTTCTCGTAGCGCGGTGGCTGGCCACGCAGCACGACGTGGACGAATTCGTCGAGCATGGCGATGAACAGGATGACGAGGCCGCCGGAATAGCCGAGCTGCGGAATCCACATCGGCATGGCGACCACGCCGCCGGCGACGTCGTTGAATTCGTAGGACTGCCAGGTCATCACGACCGCATGCCAGGCGAAGAAGCCGGTGAAGCCGAGGCCGAGGATCAGCGAGAAGGTCTCGAACACCCAGCGCTTGCGGCCCTGGAACCGGTCGATCAGCAGGCCGACCCGGATCATCTCGCCGGATTTGAAGGTGTGGGCGAGGCCGAGGAAGGCCATCGCCGCCATGCACCAGGAGGCGAAATCATCGCCGGCGGGGATGTTGAAGCCGACCTCGCGGCCGATCGACAGCCCCATCATCAGGACGAGGATCGCGATCAGGAAAAGGCCCGCGGCATAGCCGGCGAAGAGGTAGACCCCATCGAGGAAGCGGCGGATCATGCGCGCGCCTCCGGACGGCGTGCCGCCACGCCAGCCGATTGCGTCATGCGCAAAGCAGCGGTTGCCAGGACCGGTCCCGTCATGAAAGCCTCCCCTGGATCGGTCCGGCCCCTCAGCCATGTCCCGATCTCTAACGTCGATCCTAGTCGGCGAAATGGGCTTGTCAACGTTTCATCGACGATTTATCGATGAAATGTCAAAATGCCTTCCTGGCCAATAAATCGGGGGATCGGATGATGAGCGGCCGTTGGGATTTCTGGATCGACCGTGGCGGCACCTTCACCGATGTGATCGGCCGCGATCCTGCGGGCAAATTATATGCCCGCAAGCTGCTCTCCGAGAATCCCGGCGCCTACCGCGACGCCGCCGTCCAGGGCATCCGCGACCATCTCGGCCTGAAGACCGGTGAGTTGATCCCGGCCAGCACGGTCGGCGAGGTCCGCATGGGCACGACGGTCGCGACCAATGCGCTGCTCGAGCGCAAGGGTGACCGCACCCTGCTGGTCACAACCAAAGGTTTCCGCGACGCACTGCGCATCGGCTACCAGGCCCGGCCCGACATCTTCGCCAAGGAGATCATCAAGCCCGAGCAGCTCTACGATGCCGTGGTCGAGGTCGAGGAACGGGTGCTCGCGGATGGCTCGGTCGAGAAGGCCGCCGACGAGGCCGCGATCCGTGCCGCCTTGCAGGCGCAGTTCGATGCCGGCTTCCGCGCCGTCGCCATCGCCTTCATGCACGGCTATCGCTACCCGGCGCATGAGCGACTCGCTGCGAAGGTGGCTCGCGAGATCGGCTTCCCGCAGGTCTCGGTCAGCCATGAGGTCTCGCCGCTGATCAAGCTGGTCGGGCGCGGCGATACCGCCGTGGTCGACGCCTATCTCTCGCCGATCCTCGCCCGCTATGTCGCGCAGGTCTCCGAGGAGCTCGATATCGCCCGCACCGGCGCGCGACTGATGTTCATGATGTCCTCGGGCGGCCTCACCGCCGCCGAATTGTTCCAGGGCAAGGACGCGATCCTCTCCGGCCCGGCCGGCGGCGTCGTCGGCCTCGCCGAGACCGGCCGCTCGGCCGGTTTCGACAAGGTCATCGGCTTCGACATGGGCGGCACCTCGACTGACGTCGCCCATTTCGACGGTGAATATGAGCGCGCCTTCGAGACCGAGGTCGCCGGCGTGCGCATGCGCGCTCCGATGATGCTGATCCACACCGTCGCGGCCGGTGGTGGCTCGATCCTGCATTTCGACGGCTCGCGCTTCCGTGTCGGCCCCGATTCCGCCGGCGCCAATCCAGGCCCGGCCGCCTATCGCCGTGGCGGCCCGCTCGCCGTGACCGACGCCAATGTCATGGTCGGTAAGCTGATCCCGTCCTATTTCCCGGCGATCTTCGGCCCCGGCCAGAACCAGCCGCTCGATGTCGCGACGGTGCGCGAGAAATTCGCGGCGCTGGCGAACGAGGTCGGCGATGGCCGCTCGCCCGAGGAGGTCGCCGACGGCTTCGTCCAGATCGCCGTCGCCAACATGGCTGAGGCGATCAAGAAAATCTCGGTCCAGCGCGGCTACGACATCACCCGCTATGCGCTGAACTCCTTCGGCGGCGCCGGCGGCCAGCATGCCTGCCTCGTCGCCGACGCGCTCGGCATCAAGACCGTGCTGCTACACCCGTTCTCCGGCCTGCTCTCGGCCTATGGCATGGGCCTCGCCGAGATCCGCGCCACGCGTACCGCGGCGCTCGACGTCGCGCTCGACGCCGACGCCAAGGCCGCGATCGGTATGCTGGCCGACAGGCTCGGCGCCGAGGCTAAGAATGAAGTTGCAGGGCAGGGCGTTGCCGAAGGCGACATCGCCATCCATGTCCGCGCCCATATCCGTTATGCCGGCACCGATACCGCGATCGCGACGCCCTTCGGCAGCCGCGCCGAGATGCAGGACGCCTTCCAGGCGGCGCACAAGGCCCGCTTCGGCTTCATGGACGAGACCAAGGCGCTGGTGGTCGAGGCCGTCGAGGTCGAGGCCGTCGGTGGCGGCGCCCGCTTCGAGGAGGCCGCTTCCGCCGAGAACGTCGGCGAGCCCGAGGTTGCCGAGCGCACCCGCTTCTTCTCCAAGGGGCAGTGGCACGAGGCGGCGATCGTCCGGCGCGAGGCGATGGCGCGGGGGCAGGGCATCGCCGGCCCCGCCATCGTGATCGAGCCCAACCAGACCGTGGTGGTCGAGGACGGCTGGACCGCCAAGCTCACCGCCAAGGACCATCTCGTCCTCACCCGCAGCAAGGCGCTGGTGCAGCAGGCGGCGATCGGCACCAAGGCCGACCCGGTCATGCTCGAGATCTTCAACAACCTGTTCATGTCGATCGCCGAGCAGATGGGCGTGACGCTGCAGAACACCGCCTACTCCGTGAACATCAAGGAGCGGCTCGACTTCTCCTGCGCCGTCTTCGATCAGACCGGCGCGCTCGTCGCCAACGCCCCGCACATGCCGGTGCATCTCGGCTCGATGGACCGCTCGGTCGAGACGGTGATCTCGAACAATCCGGTGATCCGTCCGGGCGACGTCTATTGCCTCAATGCACCGTACAATGGCGGTACGCACCTGCCGGACATCACGGTCTGCACGCCCGTCTTCGACAACGAGGACAAGAACATCCTGTTCTGGGTAGCGAGCCGCGGCCACCATGCCGACGTCGGCGGTACCGCGCCGGGCTCGATGTCGCCGCTGGCGACCAATATCGAGGAAGAAGGCGTCTATATCGACAACTTCAAGATCGTCGATCAGGGTCGCTTCTGCGAAGAAGAACTGGTCAAGGTCCTCACCGGCGCGCGCTATCCGGTCCGCAACGTCGTCCAGAACGTCAACGACCTGAAGGCGCAGATCGCCGCCAACGAGAAGGGCGTGGCCGAGCTGCGCAAGATGATCCGCTCCTTCGGCCTCGATGTGGTCCAGGCCTATATGGGCCATGTCCAGGACAACGCTGCCGAGAGTGTCGCGCGTCTGCTGACCAGGCTGCACGATTCCGAGTTCACCTATCCGATGGACCAGGGCTGCGCGATCAAGGTGAAGATCACCATCGATCGCGACAAGCGCGAGGCGACGGTCGACTTCACCGGCACCTCGCCGCAGCGGCCTGACAATTTCAATGCGCCGGCGCCCGTCACCCGCGCCGCCGTGCTCTATGTCTTCCGCGTCATGGTCGACGATGCGATTCCGATGAATGCCGGGTGCCTCCGGCCCATCAAGGTGATCGTGCCGGAAGGCTCGATGCTGGCGCCGCGCTATCCAGCCGCCGTCGTCGCCGGCAATGTCGAGGTCAGCCAGGCCGTCACCAACACGCTGTTCGGTGCGCTGGAGGCGATGTCGTCCTCGCAGGGCACGATGAACAACCTGACCTTCGGCAACGATCAGTACCAGTATTACGAGACGATCTGCTCGGGCTCGCCGGCCGGCCCGGGCTTCAACGGCACCTCGGGCGTCCACGTCCACATGACCAATTCGCGCCTGACCGACCCGGAGATCCTGGAGACGCGCTTCCCGGTCGTGCTGGAGGATTTCCACATCCGCGCCGGCTCCGGCGGCAAGGGCGAATGGAACGCCGGCGACGGCACCAGCCGGACAATCCGCTTCCTCAAGACGATGGACTGCGCCATCCTCGCCTCACACCGCAAGGTCCGCCCCTTCGGCATGAAGGGCGGCGAGCCCGGCGAGCTCGGCCGGACGCTGGTGCGGCGGCTTTCGGGCGAGGTCGAGGAGCTGAAGCCATCAGACCAGACCCTGCTCCAGGCCGGCGAAGCGGTGACCGTGATCACGCCGACGGCGGGGGGCTATGGAAAGCGCAAGGGCTGAGGCTTAGGTCTGGTCTTCGAGATGGAGACCGACCATGCCCCAGACCTGGATGATCACCGGTGCCAATCGCGGCATCGGCCTGGCGTTGACGATGGAATTGCTGCGGCGGGGCGACCATGTCGTCGCCGCGGCGCGTGATCCCTGGGGCGGGGCGCTGGCGGAACTCGCCGGCGTCCATGTCGGGCAACTGACGCCGCTCGAGCTCGACGTCACTTCCGACAGGAGCGTCGCCGCGGCCAAGCAGGCCTTCGACGGCCGGCCGATCGACGTGCTCGTCAACAATGCCGGCGTCTATGGGCCGCGTGACCGGCAGACGGCGCTCGACATGGACTTCAAGGCCTGGCGCGAGGTCTTCGAGGTCAATGTCTACGCCCCCTTGCGGGTGGCGCAGGCTTTCCTACCCAATGTCGAGGCGGGCTCGGGCCGCAAGATTGTGACGATCAGCAGCCGCATGGGCTCGATCGGCTCCAACCCGTCCGGCGCCATCGCCTATCGCTCCTCGAAGGCGGCGGTGAACATGGTGATGGTCGGTTTCGGCAATGCGGTCCGCGACAGCGAGGTCGCGGTGCTGCTCTTCCATCCCGGCTGGGTCCGTACCGATATGGGCGGCGGCGCCGCCGATATCCCGCCGGCTGAGAGCGCCGCCGGGCTGATCGCGACGATCGACGCCTCGGGGATGGCCCAGACCAACAGCTTCCGCAACTGGAAGGGCGAGGCGATCCCGTGGTGATCGTCTAAAGCATTTTCGAGCGAAGTGGCGACCGGTTCGCGTGAGGAAAATGCGTTGAAATAAAAAACTAGGGCCCTTCGCGATTCGAAGAAGCGCAGAGCGGCTCTAGCCGTTGAGCCTCAGTTTCCGCGGGTCGACGCCAGCCAGAGCCCGCCGCCGATCAGGAAGCCGCCGCTGAACTTCGACATCAGCCGGACGCGCCGCTGCGACAGGAAGCGGCCGGCCCGGCCGGAGAGGATCGCATAGGCGCCGTCGCTGAGCGCGGCGAACAGCATCGTGGTCGCACCCATGATCGCGATCTGGGTGGCGTAGTCGCGCGTCGGGTCGAGGAACTGCGGGAAGAAGGCGCCGAAGAAGAGCAGCGTCTTCGGGTTGCTCAGCGCGACAAGCAAGCCCTGCAGGAAGAAGCCGCCGCGCGGCGGGCGAGCCTCGATCGCGCCCTCGGTGGTCGCCCCGGCGCTGCGATACATCTTCCAGCCCAGCCAGATCAGATAGCCGGCGCCGGCGAGCCTGATCCAGTCGAACCAGTGGCCCATCGCCGCGATCACCGAGCTCAGGCCGATGCCGGCGACCGCGATCATGATCGCAAGGCCAGCCTGCGTTCCTGCCACGTTGAGAAGCCCGGCCCGGCTACCATGTTTCAGGCTGTTGGCGATGATCAGCGTTACCGTCGGGCCGGGCACGATGATGATCACCAGGCAGGCGACGAGATAGGCGGCGAAGAGTTCGAGTGACATGGAGATAGCCTCCGAAGGCTTAGCGGCCGCCTCGCAGGCGGCGTGACATTCCTCTCCTGTTTGCGCAGGCCTGTCGAGAGAAAGGGAGAGCGGAGGTGCCGAAGGCCGAGTTTCAGGTCGTTCCGCTGACGCCGGAGCATTGGCCGGCGCTGGAGAATCTCTTTGGCCCGCAGGGGCCCTGCTATGGCTGCTGGTGCAATCACTTCCGCATGCCGCCGAAGCTGCGCAAGCCGCTGCTAGGGGAGGGCGCGCGCCAACTCTTCGAGGAGCGGGTGAGACAGGGGCCGCCGCCCGGCGTGCTCGCCTTCGCTGGCGATGTTGCCGTCGGCTGGCTGCAGATCGGGCCGCGCACGCACGTGCCCGAGTGGAACAATCCGCGCCGGGCCTCGACGCCGCTGCCGGATGCGCCGGCCGAGGACGAGCGCAATTGGGCGGCCTCGTGCTTCTTCGTGCGCAAGGGCTTTCGCGGCCAGGGTGTCACGGCGGCGCTACTGATTGGCGGGCTAGATTTCGCCCGGGTCAGCGGCGCGAAGCTGGTCGAAGCCGCGCCGATGGACAACGAGGGCAAGCGCAGCGCCGACGGACTCTATGTCGGCCCCGAGAGCGTGTTCCAGCGCGCCGGCTTCGTCGAGGTAGCCCGGCAGAAGCCCGGCCGCCCGCTGATGCGGTTCGCATTCTGAGCGCTTGCGTGTGCGCGTGGCCGTGTCAAGCAGAAAGTTTCAATTATTTTAGATGCTTAGCTGGCTCCGTTAAGGATCTGTTTGTCTCGCATTTGCGAAAGGTCTGCGAGCTGGCGAAGCGGTGAAGATGATGCGGCCGTTCGGGCTTACAGCCAAGATCACAGTCCTGTTCGCGATCTTCGGGATCGCCGCCGCGCTCGGCCTTGCCAGCGCGGTCAGCGGTCTCGACTCCGTCCATGAGATCGACCGCGAGGCCTTCGCCGGACAGCAACTCGCCAACAAGGCGGCTTTGTTGTCGAGCCGGGTCGCGCAGGCGTCGCTCCTCAGTCGCTTCGACGATGCGACGGAGCCGAGGGCGGTCGCAGCCGCGCTCGACCAGCTCGACGAAGCGGTCGAGCTGGTCGATGCGGCCCGCGCCAATCTGCTGTCGTCGCTGCCGCCGAGCCAGTTGCAGGCCAATGCCGGGCTCGACCCGCGCATCCGCACCTTCATCGCCTTCCAGCGCGACATCGTCGATATCGGCCGGCGCGTTTCGCCCAAGGCCGCGCTGATCGAGGCTTCCGCCGCCGAGGCGCGCGAGAACGTCCGCCAGATCATCGCGGCAACGGCACGGCTGCGCGATGATCTCGATCGTCAGGCCGGCCTTGCCGCCAGCCGCGCCGGCGATCTGGCGAAGCAGGTCCGGCTGCGTGTGATCCTGATCGCCGCCGGGCTGCCGCTGGCGGGCGGGTTGCTGGCGATCCTGCTGCTGCGGACCTACCTCACCCGGCCGCTGCGTGTGTTGATGCAGACGATCGCCACGGTCTCCTCCTCCGACCGGGCCGTCGAGGTGCCCTACGGCAAGCGCCGCGACGAGATCGGGCAGCTCGCCCGCACCGTCCGCACGCTCAGCGAGGTGCGCGCCACTTTGGTCACGCGCGATGCCGAGGCCGATCTCTCTCAGCAGCACCAGCGGCGCCGGACCGAGGAGTTGCACAGGATCGCCCAGGAATTCGAGGCGCGCATCGGCCGCCTGCTCGCCGATATCGGCCGGCTGAGCGAAGGCCTTCGCGCGGCGCTCGCCGCCTCGGCGACCCGGGCCGGGCAGATCTCGCTCAGCGGTGACGCTGCGGCGCGGGCCGTATCGGGAGCTGGCGAAGAGGCAGTGCGCATCGCCGACGCCGCGCTGCGGCTGGAGGAGGTCGTAGAGCAGATCAATCGCGAGGTCAGGCGGGTCTCCGAGACCGCGAGCATGGCGACCCGCGACGCCGCCGGCACGGTCGGCCTCGTGGGCCGGCTGACCGAGAACGCCGGCAAGATCCGCGACGTCGTCCAGCTGATCGAGGCGATCGCCCGACAGACCAATCTGCTCGCGCTCAACGCGACGATCGAGGCGGCCCGCGCCGGCACGCATGGCCGCGGCTTTGCCATCGTCGCCAGTGAGGTGAAGGCGCTGGCGACACAGACGGCCGATGCGACTGCGCAGATTTCCGCTAGGATCGCGACCGTGGACGGGGCGCTGTCGCAGGCTGCGCAGGCAATCATCGGTATCGCCAACCGCGCCGGCGCGGTCGAGCAGGCGAGCACCGAGATTTCCACCATGGTCGCCTCGCATACCGGTCTGCTGCAGGGGCTGGGCGAGACCATCGCGCGCATCTCGGTGGTCACCGGGCAGGCGGCCAGCGCCGTGACGACGATCGCTGGCGCCGGCGTGCAGACGACTGCGCATGCCGAGCAGGGGGCAAGCGGCGCTCGTCAGCTCGACGAGCGCATCTCGGCCCTGCAGGCGGAGGCCGACGAGTTCGCCCGGCGCCTGAGGGCCGCTTGAACCGGCTTGCCATGGCCGCCCGACTCGCGGCCTTGTGCGCCATGCCCCAAAGCATGTGCATCACCCGATGAGCTGGTCGCCGCAGCAGGACGCGGCGCTCGCCGCCGTGGCCGATTGGCTCAAGGTCGGCTCGCCGCAGCTTTTTCGCCTGTTCGGCTATGCCGGCACCGGCAAGACCACGCTCGCGCGCCATATTGCCGAGGGCGTCGACGGAACCGTCGTCTTCGCTGCCTTCACCGGCAAGGCGGCGCTGGTCCTGCGCAACAAGGGCTGCGAGGGCGCGCAGACCATCCATTCGCTGATCTATCGCTCGCGCGGCGTCGACGAGGAGAGCCCGACCTTCGTGCTCAACCGCGAGAGCACTGCCGCCAAGGCCAAGCTGATCATCATCGACGAATGCTCGATGGTCGACGAGGAACTCGGCCGCGACCTGCTTTCCTTCGGTACGCCGGTGCTGGTTCTGGGCGATCCGGCGCAATTGCCGCCGGTCAAGGGCGGCGGCTTCTTCACCGAGGCCGAGCCCGACGTGATGCTGACCGAGGTCCACCGGCAGGCGGCGGACAACCCGATCGTGCGCATGTCTATGATCGTGCGCGAGGGCGGGCGGCTCGAAATCGGCGACTATGGCGCGAGCCGGATCATCCGCCGCGCGGAGATCACGCCCGAGATCGTGCTCTCGGCCGATCAGGTCCTGGTCGGCCTCAACAAGACAAGACGGCAATACAATGCCCGCATGCGCCAGCTCATGGGCCATGTCGCCAATGTCCCGGCGGTCGGCGAGAAGCTGGTCTGCCTGCGTAACGACAAGAGCAAGGGCCTGCTCAATGGCGGCGCCTGGATCGTGCAGGAGCTGAAGACCTCGAAGAAGGGTCTCGTCACCATGCGGGTGACGCCTGAGGACGATACCGGCGGCAAACCGGTCAAGGTCTCGGTCATGCCGAATTTCTTCGACGGTACCGAGGACGAGGTGCCCTGGGAATTGCGCCGCCACACCGACGAGTTCACCTTCGGCTACGCCCTCACCGTCCACAAGGCGCAGGGCTCGCAATGGGACAACATCGTCATGTTCGACGAAGCCTTCGCCTTCCGCGAGCACCGGGCCCGCTGGCTCTATACCGGCCTGACGCGAGCGGCCGAGACGATCACGCTGGTGATGTGACGACCGGTTGATTCAAGCCGATCTCGGACCAGCGCCGCCGTCAGCCCTAGTCGGCGCTGTTGCCTTGCCGTCGTAACGCCTTCAGCCGGCTGATCAGGTGGCGGGCGCCCATCAGGATATGCTGCTCGAGATATTCGCTGGCGCGGGCGACGTCGCCCTGGCGGCACAGGTCGAGCAGCGTCTGGTGCTCCCGGTTCATCTTGTCGCGCGAACCGGTCAGGCGGATCGGCAAGGGAAAGTGCCGGTAGGCATTGAGATAGAGCTTGTGCACCAGCGCCAGCGTCTGGGGCCGGTTGGCTGGCGCATAGAGTGCGGCGTGAAAATCCCAGTTCAGGTTCGACCAGAGCTCGTCACGCTTGTCCTCGACCATCTGCTTCAGCAGCGTCTCGGCCTTCTGGTAGTGCTGCTCGGACAGAAGCGGCATTGATTGTTCGAGCAGCCAGGTCTCCAGTCGGGCCCTGATCTCGTAGACCTCTTCCAGATCGTCGATCGACAGGCTGGAGACGACCGCGCCCTTATGGGATTGCTGCGTCACCAGCCCCTCGGCTTCGAGCTGGTGCAGCGCTTCGCGGATCGGAACGCGGCTGACACCGAATTCCGCCGCTAGCTTCTCCTGCCGCAGCAATGTCGCCTCCGGCAGGGCGCCCGAGAGAATCTGCTCGCGCAGCAGGTCGACGACCCGGCCCGTGGTCGTGATGCGCTGCAGCGGCATGATTGTCCCGGGAGTGCTCGACGTCGTCATAGCCTCGCTTCTGGATACTGAATCGCGGTGGTCCGCTACGATTCCTGACGGAAAACTGAGACGCTTTCAATCCGATACGATCATGATAGGCCGGAAGCTCACTATTCTGGATCCGATTCTATCTCTCATAGACAGCGCGATTTAGAGAAATTCATGCAGTTGAAAGCCGCTTGAAACCGCATGAGAGACTCGCTATCGAAAAATTGGATTCAATATTCAAAAATGAGTGACGGGCCTGCCGAATGATCGTGATCAGCAACAATGAGGGCGGCTGCGGCATCCTGGCGACGGCGCAGCAGCTCCAGGCCGGTGCGCCTGCGCTTGATGCGATCGAGGCCGGGATCCGCTTAGTCGAGGCCGATGAGAGTGTCCGCACGGTCGGGCGCGGCGGCTGGCCGAATCTCCTCGGCGAGGTCGAGCTCGACGCCTCCGTCATGGACGGGACCAGCCTGCGCACCGGCGCGATCGGGGCGCTACGTGGCTATCTGCATCCGGTCAGCATCGCCCGGCAGGTGCTGGAGCGGCTGCCGCATGAGTTGCTGGTCGGCGAGGGGGCAGCGCGCTTTGCCGCCGAGATCGGTGCGGAGGCCGGCGAGCTGCTGATGCCGCATGCCCGCATCGCCTGGGCCCGCTGGTTCGAGCAGGAGGTCGGCGAGGCCGAGCGCGCCGCCTGGCCCGACGTGCCGATGGCCGAGCTCTGCCAGCAGGCGATCGATCCGGAGATTGGCCGCGACACCACCGTGTTCCTGGCCCAGGACCACGCCGGCAATATCGGGGCCGGGACCAGCACCTCCGGCTGGGGCTGGAAATATCCGGGCCGTCTCGGCGACAGCCCGATCATCGGGGCGGGCTCCTATGCCGATACGCGCTACGGCGCCTGCGCCTGCACCGGCGTCGGCGAGATGAGCATCCGCGCCGGAACCTCGCGCGCCGTCGTCCTCTACATGAAGATGGGGATGAGCGTGGCGGAGGCGGTCTACGAGGCCGTCGACGATATGCGCGGCCTCAAGGGTGGCCTCATCGGCCGCATCACCATCCACGCCATCGATGCGGCAGGTGGCCACAAGGTCGTCGCCGTCAATGGCACGCCGGAGAACCATTACTGGCTCTGGCGCGACGGCGAGGCCCGGCCCGCCAGCCATCCGGCCGAGATCATCGCGATCAGCGAAGACGTGGCTCCCAAGCCCACCGCTCACCGGCGCTACGAGCGCATGGGTCTCTGACAGCCGGATTCGGCTCGACCATCCCTAACCACATGACGAGGAGGAAAGCTTGATGATCCGGATTGGAAGGACCGCATTGCTGGCGCTCGCAGGCTCGCTGCTGCTGAGCACGGGCGCCCTGGCGCAGACGACGCTCGACAAGGTCAAACAGCGTGGTGAGCTCCTCTGCGGCACCAGCACCGGCATCGCCGGCTTCAGCATCGCCGATGGCCAGGGCAAATGGTCGGGGCTCGACGTCGATGTCTGCCGGGCGCTGGCGGCTGCGATCTTCAATGATCCCGCCAAGGTCAAGTTCATCCCGCTTGCCAGCAAGGACAGGCTGGTCGCGCTGCAGAGCGGCGAGATCGACGTGCTGCCGCGGACGACGACATGGACGCTCAGCCGCGACGCCGGCCAGGGTCTCGATTTCACGGCGGTGAACTACTACGACGGCCAAGGCTTCCAGCTGCGCAAGAAGGCCGGCATCAAGTCGGTCAAGGAGCTCGACGGCGCCTCGATCTGCACCGTGCAGGGCACCACGAACGAGCTGAACCTCGCCGACTATTTCCGCGTCAACAAGATGAAATACGAGGTCGTCGCCTTTCAGGGCATCGACGAGACCGTGAAGGCGTATGAGAGCGGCCGCTGCGACGCGATCTCGACCGACATCTCCCAGCTGGTGTCATATCGCCTCAAGATGGCCGATCCGGCCGAGCACATCCTCCTGCCGGAGGTGATCTCGAAGGAGCCGATCGGCCCCTATGTCCGGCAAGGCGACGACCAGTGGTTCGATATCGTCCGTTGGATCGTCTTCGCGATGATCAATGCCGAGGAGCTCGGTGTCACCGCCGCCAATGTCGACGAGATGCTGAAATCCGACAATCCAGAGATCCAGCGCCTGCTCGGCGTTGGCACCAAGCTCGGTGAGGGTCTGGGCCTGACGCCTGACTGGGCCGCCAGGATCGTCCGGCATGTCGGCAACTACGGCGAATCCTATGAGCGGAACCTCGGTTCCGGCAGCCGCATCAACCTGCCGCGCGGTCTGAACAATCTCTGGTCCAAGGGCGGCATCCAGTTCGCGCCGCCGATCCGCTAAGCTGAGGGGGGAGCGGCTAGGGCCGGGTTTTCGCGAGGGGAGGTTCGGCGGCGCCTGGCTGCCGCGCCGCCTCTTTCCCATCCGCAAGCAACCGGGCGCGCTCGAGGTCCTTGGGCCGGCCGAATCCTTCGATGATGCGCCGGAGCTCGTCCCGCTCGGGGACGTAGACGGTGACCGTGCCGACGGTGATCGCCTGCCGCGTCGTGGGCCAAACCGGGTGCCAGATGTCGCCGACGCGATGCTCGAAGCCGGCCATGAGATCGACCGGCACCGGCGGCGCCGGCCATTTGGCCAAGACCTCTGACCGGAACAGCGGGTTCAGCGGCCCTTGGTAGGGCTGGATGCCGAGCACCGGCAGGATGCGATTGATATCCTCCACACTGAGCAGGATATCGACATCGGCGACGGTAATCGGGCTGGCGCCATGCAGGGCTGCGGCAGCGCTGGCGATGATCCACCAGGGCTCGCGCACCGCCTCCATCACCGTAGCGACTGAACCGAGCGTTTCGATCAGGGGCGCTGGCAGGCTCATGACCTGCCTATAGCAGCCCTCGGCGCGCTGCGGCGAGCCTATGCCAGACCGCCACGGTAGATTGGAATTGCGTGGAACGCTGCTGGCGGAGAAGAATTTTCTTGGTATGCGATGGGCTCGTGCTGGCCCGGCAATGCATCGGAACCCGAGATGATCGCAGCTTCGACCTTTGACTTGCACATCGACCGCCGCGGCAGCAACTGCGCCAAATGGGACAAGATGGAGGCCATCTACGGCGTGCCTGCCTCCGAGGGCATCGCCATGTGGGTCGCCGACATGGATTTTCGCCCGCCGGCCTGCGTCCAGGCTGCGATCGAGGCGATGGCCGCTCATGGCGTCTACGGCTATTTCGGTGATGAGAAGACGAACAGCGACGCGATCCGCTGGTGGATGCAGGAGCGCCATGGCTGGAGCGTCGAACCGCAGGCGATCTTCACCACGCACGGACTGGTGAATGGCACCGCACTTTGCGTCGACGCCTATACCAGGCCGGGCGACGGCGTCGTGCTGATGACGCCGGTCTACCATGCCTTCGCCCGCGTGGTTAAGGCGGCCGGTCGCGAGGTCGTCGAATGCCGGCTTGCGCAGCAGGACGGCCGCTATGTCCTCGACATCCCCGCCTGGGATGCGCAGATGACCGGCAAGGAGAAGATGCTGATCCTGTGCTCGCCGCATAATCCGGGCGGGCGGGTCTGGAGCCGCGAGGAGCTCCGCCAGATCGCCGATTTCTGCGTCCGCCACGACCTCGTCCTGGTCTCGGACGAGATTCACCACGACCTCGTCATGCCCGGCTACAAGCATACCGTCATGCCGGTCGCCGCGCCGGAGATCATCGATCGCCTGGTGATGATGACGGCGACGACCAAGACCTTCAACATCGCCGGCGCCCATGTCGGCAATGTCATCATCCCCGACGAAAAACTGCGCGCGCCATTCCGGGCGCGGATGAATGCGCTCGGCATCTCCCCGAATTCCTTCGGCATGGAGATGTCGACCGCCGCCTACAGCAAGGAAGGCGCCGCATGGGTCGATGCGCTCGCCGCCTATCTCGACGGCAACCGCAAGCTCTTCGACGCGGCGATCAACGCCATCCCCGGCCTGCGCTCGATGCCGCTGGAGGCGACCTATCTCGCCTGGGTCGATTTCTCCGGCACCGGCATGGATGCGAAAGACTTCATCGCCCGCGTCGAGAAGCAGGCCAAGATCGCGGTGAACCACGGCACCAGTTTCGGCGCCGGCGGCGACAGCTTCCTGCGCTTCAACCTCGCGACCCAGCGTTCCGTCGTGGTCGAGGCCGTCGAGCGCCTGAAGCAGGCCTTTGCCGATCTGCAGTGAGGATCGCTGCCGGTCAGAAATGCGCGAGATAGCCGCCGTCGACCGGTAGGGTCACGCCGGTGACGTAGGCCGCTTCCGGCGAGCACAGGAAGGCGATGGCGCCGACCAGCTCGGTCGGGACGCCCCAGCGCCCGATCGAGGTCCGCTGCGCCAGCATGCCGGCGATGCCGGGATCGGCGACGAGGCCGGCATTGGCCTCGGTCGCGAAGAAGCCGGGCGCGACGGCGTTGACCGTGATGCCGCGCTGGCCGAGCTCGGCCGCGAGCGCACGGGTGAGCGCTTCGAGCCCGCCCTTGGTCGCGATGTAGCCGGGGTCGCCGGCGCGCGCGATCGACCCGGCGATCGAGGTGATGTTGACGATGCGCCCGCCATCCGGGATGTGGCGCGCGAGCCGCCGCACCAGATCGAACGGCGCGACGAGATTGACTTCGAGCAGCGCCCGGAAGGCAGCACGGTCGAGCGCGGCGAGCGGCCTGCGGTCGCGCAGGCCGGCATTGTTGACGAGAATGTCGATGCGGGGCTGGCGTGTGACAAGCGCATCGATCGCCCGCGCGGTCGCTTCCTCGTCGGCGAGGTCGGCGGCAAAGGTCGAGACCGCGAGGCCTTCCGCCGCCAACGCGCTGGCAGTGCTGTCGAGCGCGGACTGGCTGCGACCATGGATCACAACGTGGGCGCCGCGCACTGCGAGCCCCTTGGCGATCGCGAGGCCAAGGCCCTTGCCGGCACCGGTGACCAGAGCCGTTCGTCCGTTAAGATCAGCCATTGCCTCTAACCGTCAGCCTTGCAGGTTCGCCGAGCTTGTCGCTTGGCGGCGTCCTATCGCGTCAGCACCGGCTAGGTCCATCACAGCCGCTGCGAGGTCGTGCCCTTGGCGATGATCGGGCCGGTGGGGCGCCCCGTCGGCGAGCCGGTCGCCGGCTCCAGCGTGATCTCGAACAACTGGCCGCTGCCGAGCGGCAGATTGTCGAGGCGCAGGGGCGTCGAGCGGGCGCGGTCGATCAGGCCAACCGAGCGCGGGCCGACGGCGCGGTCCCACAAGGTCCAGATCTCCAGCGCTTTGCCGGCCGGCACGTCGATGCTCTGCAAAGGCAGCATCTCGACCCGCCCATCGGCGAAGGTGTTGACCACGGCGGCAGCGGCGTTGCCCTCGGTCAGGAGCACCGCGACCATCAGAGGCTGGCGCTTGGCGCGATCGAGTGCGCCGAACAGGCCGACCGCCAGGAGCACCGTCGCCAGCGCGCCGGCGAAGGCGGCGCCGCGCCAGACGAACAGGCTGTTCCACCAGTCGGCGAAACGGCTGGAGCTGGCGATTGTCACGCGCGACGTCGCCGCTGGAGAAGCGGCTGCGGGGTGGAGCAGGCTCGCCAGTCCGGCCTCGATCCGGAGCCAGAGGTCAACGGGTGGGGCGAGCGGCGTGACAGTCGCATCGATTGCAAAGAAGTGCTGCCGCCAGCGTTCGACGGAGGCGGCGAAATCGCGATCGGTATCGAGACGGCGCTCGGCCGCCGCGGACTCCGCTCCGTCGAGCAGTCCGAGCACATATTCGCCGGCGAGGGCATCGCGTTCCGGCGGGCTGAGATGGTCGTCGCGGGAGGGGCTCATCCGAGGCACTCCTTCAGCGAGAGCAGCGAGCGCCGGATCCAGGACTTGACCGTGCCGAGCGGCAGCTTGAGGCGCCCGGCGATCTCGCCATGCGTCAGCCCCTGGACGAAGGCGAGCAGCACGAGCCCGCGCCGCTGCGGCGACAGCATCTCGAGGCAGGCGCGCAGTGCGCTGGCGTCGGAGAGCTTCGCCATCACCGTCTCCGGATCGTCCTCCTCGCTCGCAGTCTCCTCGGCGATCGGCGTGTCGCTCGTCTCGGTCCGCTTCTCGTCGCGCAGAATCGAGAGCGAGCGGTTGCGCAGGATGGCGTAGATCCAGGTCAGGCCGGCGCCGCGCTCGGGATCGAAGCGGCCGGCATGCCTGAAGATCAGCACGAACGCGTCCTGCACCGCTTCCTCCGCCAGAGCGCGGCGCTTCAGCAGACGCTGCGCCACACCGAGCATACGCGGCGACTCCGCCTCGTAGATGCGGCGAAGTGCAGTTTTATCGCCGGCGGCGCAGGCAAGCAGCGCGGTCTCGATCTCGCCGTGCCCTCCGGGCTGCTTCACGTCCGTGGCCATCCGTCTCCCCGGTCTCCGGCCGTCCTCGCGCGAACAGCGGCCCATTGTTACGCGATGCCCGCCACCTTGGATGCAGCCCGAGGCTTTTATTTTTTCATCCGCATCCGCTTCGGAGCTTCGCCGCTATCCGCCATGGGTGCCGCGTCAGAGAAGGCGCAAGGCCGACCCCTTTTGAGATCGCGACACGAACCGGAGGACATCCCCAATGACCAAGGCTCGCAACCTGCTTCTCGCATCCACCATTCTCGCTACGGCCTTTGTGGCCAGTGCAGCCCAGGCCGGGATGCTCGCCGTGCTGACCGGCGACGACACGCTGACCATGGTCGACACCGCGACCCAGAAGGCCGGCAAGTCGATGAAGGTCAGCGGCATCAACGGTAAGATCGCCGGCATCGACGTCCGCCCCGCCGACGGCATGCTCTATGCGCTCGCCACCGACGGCACGATCTACACGGTCGACAAGGCCGGCAAGGCGACGATGAAGTCGAAGATGGACACGGTGCTGCCCGCCAGCACCATGGCGACGGTGGACTTCAACCCGGCTGCCGACCGCCTGCGCGTGATCGGCGCCGACGGCACCAACCTCCGCGTCAACGTCGATGACGGCAAGACCACGGTCGACGGCAAGCTGAAGTTCGCCGAGACCGACATGCACAAGGGCGAGACGCCGATGGTCATCGCCGGCGCCTACAGCAATTCGGTCAAGGGCACCAAGGAGACGGCGCTCTACGACATCGACGGCAAGATCGGCGGGCTCTTGAAGCAGGCCCCGCCGAATGACGGTGTGCTCGGCGCGATCGGCAAGCTCGGTATTACGCCGAAGGCGATAGCCTTCGACATCGAGACGGCCGCTGACGGCACCAATACCGGATGGCTCGTTGCCGATGGCGGCCTCTACAAGGTCGACCTCGCTTCGGGCAAGGCTGCAATGGTTGGTAAGATCTCCGGGCTCAATGCGCCGGTGCGTGATGCCGCAACACTGCCTGCGATGTGACCCGAACGCATCTTCCGACCTGCAGGAGGCCGCCGCTCCTAATGGAGCGGCGGCCTTTCTCATGCAGGAAGGCGCTGAGGCGGCGGCCGGGCTTTCGCCATAGTTGCAGTGGAGCCTGCAATTGGCGACGCAGATTGCAGAGGCGAGTCATGGCGGATCGCTCCGAGCCAGGTCAGAAGGCACTGACGCTGCAGCGCTTCGGCCTCGGCCTGAAGCAGGGGCAAGGCGGAATGCTGAGCGATGTCCGCGAGCGCCTGCTGGCGGATATCCGCAGCGACGGTGCTGCCCAGCCGCGCGTCAGCTTCTCCGGCGCGGCGCCGATCGGCCGGGCGCTCTATGCCTTCGAGGATGAGGAGCGTGTCGCGCGCGAGGCGCGGCAGATCGCCGGACGGCAAGGCGCGGGGCAGGGCGTGCAAGTCGCGGCCGCGCCACCCACGCCCGGGCAACCGCAGGGCCAGATGCCTAGGCCGACGCAGCCGGAACCGCCCTTTCCGCAGAAGATCTATCGCGAAGAGGTCGTCGCCCGCGTCCAAAGCGCGTTGGAGGCCGAGACAGGCTTCGCCGAGCGGCTGGTGCAATTCTGGTCGAACCATTTCTGCGTCTCTGTGGCCAAGGGCAATTTCGTCCGTGCCATGGCCGGCGCCTTCGAGCGCGAGGCGATCCGGCCCAACATCTTCGGCCGCTTCGAGGACCTGCTGGTCGCGGTCGAGAGCCATCCGGCGATGCTCAACTTCCTCGACAACCAGCTCTCGATCGGTCCGGACTCGCGCGCCGGCAAGCGTCGCGGCCGCGGCCTCAACGAGAACCTCGCCCGCGAGATCATGGAGCTGCACACGCTCGGCGTCTCCGGAGGCTATACGCAAGCCGACGTCACCTCGCTGGCGCGGATCATCACCGGCTGGATCGTCGTCGGGCGCGATGCCCGCCTCGGCTTTCCCGGCTCCTTCGCCTTCAATCCCGGTCTGCACGATCCCGGCGGCCAGAGACTGCTCGGCAAGGTCTACCGGCAGGAGGGCAAGGAGAAGGGCATGGCGGCGCTGGCCGATCTCGCCCGCCATCCGAGCACGGCCAGTTTCATCGCCCGCAAGCTCGCCCGCCATTTTGTCGTCGACGACCCACCGCAGGCGCTGGTCGCCGAGCTCGCCCGCGTCTTTCGTGAGACCGGCGGCGATCTCGCCGCGCTGTCGCAGGCTTTGGTGACCTCTGAGCTTGCAGGGACTGCACCTGCGACCAAGCTGCGCACGCCGCAGGAGTTCCTGGTCGCGGCGTTACGGGCGCTCGGCCGCAAGCCGGATTTCGGCCAGATCGCCGGCCCGCTCGGCGCGATGGGCCAGCCGCTCTGGCAGCCTTCCGGCCCGGACGGCTATCCCGATACGAACGCAGCCTGGGCGACGCCCGAGGGCATCAAGACCCGCATCGACGTCGCCGCCCAGCTCGGCCGGCAGGCGGCCGGCTCCGTGGCCGATCCGCGTGCGCTGGTCGAGGAGGTGCTCGGCCCGCTTGCCTCAGTCCAGACCCGGCAGGCCGTGGCGCGGGCCGAAAGCAAGCCGCAGGCGCTTGCGCTGCTGTTGATGTCGCCCGAATTCCAGCGGAGGTGAGCATGGCCGCCGACGATGACGATTGCGAACGGATGACGCCCTCGCGCCGTGCCGTGCTCGGGGCGGCGAGCGCGCTCTTCGCTTGGTCCTACATGCCGAAATTCGCGCATGCGGCGGCCGGTTCGCGCGATTGCCGCTTCCTGTTGGTGGTGCTGCGCGGCGCGCTCGACGGGCTCTCCGCCGTGCCGCCGCTCGGCGATCCCGCCTATGCCGATCTGCGCGAGGGCATCGCATTGGCCAGGGATGGGCCGGAGGCGGCGCTGCCGCTCGACGGCTTCTTCTATCTGCACCCGGCAATGCCGAACCTGGCGCGGCTCTATGCCGGCGGGCAGGCGGCGATCGTCCATGCCAGCGCCACCGGCTATCGCGAGCGCTCGCATTTCGACGGGCAGGATGTGCTGGAGAGTGGGCAGGGCGGTCCGGGCAAGACCGATAGCGGCTGGCTCAACCGTTTGATCGCCAGCCTGCCGCCGGGCGAGGCAGTCTCGCGCCATGGCGCGCTCGGCGTCGGCGTGGTTCCGCCTCTGGTGGTGCGTGGTTCCGCGCCAGTCCTCGGCTGGGCGCCGCCACGCATGGCGCGGGCCGGAGCCGACCTCGTCCAGCGCCTCGGCGATCTCTATGGCGAGCGCGATCCTGCTCTAGCGCTGGTGCTGAAACGGGCGATCGAGACAGAACTGATTGCCTCCAGGCAGGGCGCCGAGCAGCCGCGTGGCGGCGGCGGGCCCGATAGCGCCGAGGGCATGAAGCGCATCGCCGAGGGTGCGGCAAGGCTGGTGGGCGCCGAGGACGGCCCGCGCATCGCTGCGCTGGCTTTCGAAGGCTGGGATACGCACGCGAACGAGGGCGGCGCCAAGGGCCGGCTCGCGACGCTGCTCGGCGGGCTCGACGGCGCGCTCGCGACCTTCGAGAGTGGGCTGAAGCCGGTCTGGAAGGATACGGTGGTGATGGTCGTCACCGAGTTCGGCCGCACCGCGCGCGTCAACGGCACGGTCGGCACCGATCACGGCACCGGCACGATCGCTTTCCTCGTCGGTGGCGCAGTCAAGGGAAGGCGGATGATCGTCGACTGGCCCGGTCTCAAGCCGGAGCAATTGCACGAGCAGCGCGACCTCAGGCCGACGACAGACATCCGCGCAGTGGCGAAGGGTATCGTCGCGGATCTGTTCGGGCTGTCGGGGCCGGTACTGGCCGAGAAGGTTTTCCCCGGCACCGTTGGGCTCCCGCCGATGCAGGGGCTGGTCGTCTAGCCGCCTTCTCCCCTCGGGAGAGAAGGTCCGGCAGGGGATGAGGGCGCTCAGACTAGGTGAAAGGAAAAAAGGGCCGCTGACGCGGCCCTTCCCTCATCCGTTAGCGCTGCGCGCTGCCACCTTCTCCCCCGAAAGGGAGAAGGGAGAACTCAAGCCCAGGCACGCTTCGCCAGCTTCTCCTCGAAGGCGTCGATCTTGCTCGACTTCTCCATGGTCAGGCCGATGTCGTCGAGGCCGTTGAGCAGGCAGTGCTTGCGGAACGGGTCGATCTCGAAGCGGACCTCGCCGCCATCCGGCCCCTTGATCGTCTGGCCGACGAGATCGACGGTCAGCGTCGCGTTCGAGCCGCGATCGGCATCGTCGAACAGCTTCTCCAGGTCCTCCTGGCTGACCACGATCGGCAGGATGCCGTTCTTGAAGCAGTTGTTGTAGAAGATGTCGGCGAAGCTGGTGGAGATCACGCAGCGGATGCCGAAGTCGAGCAGGGCCCAGGGCGCATGCTCGCGCGACGAGCCGCAGCCGAAATTGTCGCCGGCGACCAGAATCTCCGACTTGCGATAGGCCGGCTGGTTGAGGACGAAGTCGGGATTCTCCGAGCCGTCCTCCTTGTAGCGCATCTCCGAGAACAGCGCGGTGCCGAGGCCGGTGCGCTTGATCGTCTTCAGATACTGCTTGGGGATGATCATGTCGGTGTCGACATTGATCACCTTCAGCGGGGCGGGGGTCGAGGTCAGGGTGGTGAAGGGCTGCATGGCGGATACTCCGACAGGTCGTTCTGATGAAGTTGGGGCGAGGCGGCGCGCTAAAGCTGCGCCGTCAGGAGCTTGAAGCTGGCGAAGGTGAAGAAGGCGGCGAGGCAGGCTTCCGCCCGGCGACGGATCCTGCGGTAGCCCGCCACCATCGAAGCGGTCGAGAACAGGTAGGCATAGGTCTGGTTGATCGCGAGCGAGATCGTCAGGCAGCCGAGGATGATGGCGTAGAGCACCACCGCCGGCGTCTCGGGCCTGAGGCCGAGCGCGATGATCGCCGTCCAGCTCAGGATCGCCTTCGGGTTGGTGAGGTGCATCAGGTAGCCGCGCAGATAGAGGCGGCGGCCTGAGCCGCTGGCTTTCGGCGGCGGCATCTCCGCCTGCATGGCCGAGCGGGCCGAGCGCCAGGCCAGGAACAGCAGATAGAGCCCGCCGACGATCTTGATGGCATAGAGCGCGCCGGGATGGGCGACGATCAGCGCGGTGACGCCGATGGCGGCGAGGATGCCCCAGGTCAGCGATCCCGTGGTGACGCCGAGCGCGAGCGTCATCCCGGCCTTCCGGCCATGCTCCATCGAGGTCGCCATCACCTGGAGATTGCTCGGGCCAGGGCTGGCTACGGCGATGAAGAAGGCCGAGAAGACCAGAGCGAGGTCCGGCACGTGGCGGATCAGTTCGTCGAGCATCGTCTTTATCCCGCCGCCTTCTCGATCGCGTCCATGTCGTCGTCGTCGAAGCCGAAATGGTGGCCGATCTCGTGGACGAGCACATGGGTGACGATGGCGCCCAGGCTCTCGTCGTGCTCGGCCCAGTAGTCGAGGATCGGCCGGCGGTAGAGATGGATGGTATTGGGCATCTGGCCGGTCTGCGGGGCATAGCCCTGCTGCGGCAGACCTACCCCCGAGAACAGACCGAGCAGGTCGAAGGGGCTCTCGGCCTCGAGCTCCTTCAGCACGTCGTCCTCGGGGAATTCGGTGACGTTGATGACGAGGTCGGCGCAGAGCTTGCGGAAATCCTCGGGCAGGCGGTCATAGGCCGCCTGCGCCAGGATCTCGAACTCGGCGCCCGAGGGCGCGCGCACGCCGTCCCAGTCGAGGCCCTGCGAGGCCTCGCCCGAAGCGGCTGCCTTGATCGACGGAACGCTGCCCATCACCAGATCTTCAGTTGATGCCCGAGCCACCAGGACAGGCCGATGAAGGCGACCAGCGAGAGGAAGCGGCCGATCCGTCGACCCCAGAGCTCGATGTTGTCGCCTTCCGGCGCGTCCTTGCCGGAGAAGTGGTCGGCCGCACGGCCCATCGAGGAGCCGAGGAAGCTCTCGGAATCGCGCTTGACGCGAGCGAGCGCCTCCTTGGCCTCGTCGGCACGGGCGGCTTCGCGGGGATCGGTGCTCATGACGTCCTCCCGCGAACCCGGCCGCTTCAGCCCAACGTGCGCACGTCGACGAAGCGGCCGGTCAGGGCCGCCGCCGCCGCCATCGCCGGCGAGACGAGGTGGGTGCGGCCGCGATAGCCCTGGCGACCCTCGAAATTGCGGTTCGAGGTCGAGGCGGCGCGCTGGCCCGGCTTGAGCTGGTCGGGGTTCATGCCGAGGCACATCGAGCAGCCCGGCTCGCGCCATTCGAAGCCGGCGGCGATGAAGATCTTGTCGAGCCCCTCGGCCTCGGCCTGCTGCTTCACCAGGCCGGAGCCCGGCACGATCATGCCGTAGTCCAGGCTCTCGTGAATCTTCTTGCCCTCGACGATCTTGGCGACGGTACGCAGGTCCTCGATGCGGCCATTGGTGCAGGAGCCGATCCAGATCACGTCGAGCGGGATCTCGGTCATCTTGGTGCCGGCGGTCAGGCCCATGTATTCGAGTGCCCGCTTCTTCGAGGCGCGCTTGACCTCGTCCTCGATCTGCTCGGGGTCGGGCACCGCGCCGGTCACCGAGATCACGTCCTCGGGGCTGGTGCCCCAGGAGACGATCGGCGGCAGGTTGGCGGCGTCGAGCCTGACGATGCGGTCGAAATGCGCGCCCTCGTCGGTGCGCAGCGTTTCCCAATAGCGCAGCGCCTCGTCCCAGGCGGCACCCTTCGGCGCCTTCGGGCGGTCCTTGAGATAGGCATAGGCCTTCTCGTCCGGCGCGACCATGCCGGCGCGGGCGCCGCCCTCGATCGACATGTTGCAGACGGTCATGCGGCCTTCCATGGTGAGGCCGCGAATGGCCTCGCCGGCGTACTCGATCACCGAGCCGGTGCCGCCGGCGGTGCCGATCTCGCCGATGATGGCAAGCGTGATGTCCTTGGCGCCGACGCCCGGAGCGGGCTTGCCGTCGACCTGGACCAGCATGTTCTTGGCCTTCTTCTGGATCAGCGTTTGGGTGGCGAGCACATGCTCGACCTCCGAGGTGCCGATGCCGTGGGCCAGCGCGCCGAAGGCGCCATGCGTTGAGGTGTGGCTGTCGCCGCAGACGATCGTGGTGCCGGGCAAAGTGAAACCCTGCTCGGGGCCGACGATATGGACGATGCCCTGGCGGATATCGAGCTCGTTGAAGTACTCGACGCCGAACTCTTTGGCGTTCTTGGCCAGCGCCTCGACCTGGATGCGGCTCTCTTCCTCGGCGATGCCCTTGCTGCGGTCGGTCGTCGGAATGTTGTGGTCGACGACGGCGAGCGTCTTGGTCGGAGCATGGACCTTGCGGCCGGTCATGCGCAGGCCTTCGAAGGCCTGCGGGCTGGTGACCTCATGCACGAGGTGGCGGTCGATATAGAGCAGGCAGGTGCCGTCGTCCTGGCGGTCGACGACGTGGTCCTCGAAGATCTTGTCGTAGAGGGTGGTGGGGGCCTTGGTCGCAGTCATGGCTTCATCGCCTTCGGTATGGAAATCGGGTAGCGGCCCTTGAGGACCTGCATGCATCGCAACGGCCTGTCGCCGGCCGGACGGCCGGTCTCAGGCGAGCGTAAGGCCAGCTGCGAGCGAGGCCGTGAAGCGGCCGAAGAAGCGCCAGGGCAGGCGGGCATGGTCATGCAGCGCAGCGAAGCCCTGGGTGGTCGGAAAACGGCACGGGTTCAGCGTGCGGCGCATCACGCGCCGGACTTCGCCCCTGTTCTGCCGCTTCGTCCTCATGACGTGCTTCTACCAGTTCCAAACTGCACGGGCAACGCGGTGCGCCTGTCGCAGCGGCAGTCGCGTAGCGCGTTCTGTGCAGGGCTGATATCTAGCGGCTCCGGGTGCTCCGCGAAAGGGTGGCTGCGCCGGCAAATGGATTGGTGATGCGATGGTGCGCTTCTTTCCCTTCATGCTGCTGGCGGTCATCGCCTATGGCGTCACCGTCGCGGCGATGGGCGTGCCGCTCTCGCAAGAGCTGCTGAACCTGCGTCTGCCGTCCGGTTCCGCCTTCATCCTGACGGTCAGCGAATTGCTGCTTACCATCTCGACGGTGGTGCTGTTCTTCGAGCTGATGAATGCGACCAGCGCCAAGTCGAGCTCGATCCTGAACCATGGTCTCTCCATGGTGGTGTTCATCGCCTGCGGGCTGATCTTCCTGTTCGTGCCCGGCTTCGGCACCGGCACCTTCGTGATCATCACGCTGATGTCGCTGGTCGACGTGATCGCCGGCTACTCGATCAGCATCCTGACGGCGCGCCGGGACATGACGCTGGGGAGTAACGAGTAACGTTTCCCGTCGTGGTCGGGCTTGTCCCGACCACCACGTCTTCTTGTGGCGAACACAGTGTTCAAGACGTGGATGCTCGCCACAAGGGCGAGCATGACGAACTGGAGAAGCGCTTTCGTTCAGAATGACGGGAGCGAATTACAACTCACTCCGCAGCTGCCAGAGCTCCGGGAAGAACGAGCGTTCCAGCGCGGTCCGCAGGAACTTCACCCCGCTGGAGCCGCCGGTGCCCTGCTTGAAGCCGATGATGCGCTCGACCGTCTTCATGTGGCGGAAGCGCCATTGCTGGAACTGGTCCTCGACATCGACCAGCTCCTCGGCGAATTCGTAGAGATCGAAATAGGTGTGCGTATCGCGATAGATCGCAAGCCACACCGCCTTCACAGCCTCGTTCGCGACATGCGGCCGGCTCCAGTCGCGCTCGATGCAGTCGGCCGGGATCGGCAGGCCGCGGCGCGCCAGCAGCCGCAACGCCTCGTCATAAAGGCTCGGCGCCTCCAGCAATTGCTTGAGATGGGCATGGTGCTCGGGATGGTGCTGGTGCATCGCCAGCATGCGCGGGTCCTTGGCGCCAAGGCGGAATTCGAAGGCGCGGTACTGGTAGGACTGGAAGCCCGAGGACTGGCCGAGCGCATCGCGAAAGGCGAGATAGTCTGATGGAGTCATGGTCGAGAGCACGTCCCAGGCGCTGATCAGCTGCGCCTGGATGCGCGAGACACGAGCGAGCGACTTGAAGGCCGGCTGCAACTCGTCCGCCTTGATCGCGGCGATGGCGCCGTCGAGTTCATGCGCCGCGAGCTTCAGCCAGAGCTCCTGCACCTGATGGATGGTGATGAACAGCAACTCATCAGGCGCGTCGCTCAATGGCTTCTGCGCCGCGAGCAGCAGGTCGAGGCCGAGATAGGAGCCGTAATCCATCCGCTCCTTGAAATCGGTCTGCATGCCCGGCTCGATCCGGCTCTGGTGATCGCCCGTCCCGCTGGTCATGATGCCGCCCTCGCTCGCCCGCGCCTTGACTGAGGGGAGGCGCAAGATATTTTAAGCTTAAAGTATTTCACTGGATCGGCAAGGCTGCGGAGCACGATGATGGACCAGATGACGAATGCTCCTGTCGCGCTCGGCAGCGCGCCCTTCGACCTCTCCGCCGACTTCTCGCGCTTCCGCCAGAACTGGCCTTCCAGCCTGCATTTCGCCGCTCACAGCCATCATTTCTGGCCCGATGCGACCCGCGAGGCGCATTTGCGCGCCTGGGACGATGCCGCCGGCCTCGTCGATGGCAAGTGGCAGGAGATGCTCGGCCCCGTCTGGCAGAAGGTCGCGCAGGGCATAGCGCGGCACCTCAATCTGCCGGGGATCGAAGGGCTCGTCCCCGCCAACAACACCCATGAATTCGTCAACCGTTTGCTCTCCTGCCTGCCGCGCGATCGCAAGCCGCGCATCCTGACCAGCGATGCCGAGTTCCATTCCTTCCGCCGCCAGATCGAGCGGCTCGCCGAGGACGACCTCATCGAGCTCACCGTCGTCCCGGCCGAGCCCTTCGCCGGCCTGACGGAGCGGCTGGTCGAGGCAGCCAAGCAAGGCCCCGGCCCCGACATGGTCTTCGTCAGCCAGGTCCATTTCAACTCGGGCTATGCGCTGATCGATCTCAAAGCGCTGGTCGACGGCGTCAGCGCGCCCGGGCGGCTCGTCGTCATCGACGGCTATCACGGCTTCCTGGCGAGGCCGACCGATCTCTCGGCCATCGCCGACAAGGCCTTCTACATCGCCGGCGGCTACAAATACGCGATGTCGGGCGAGGGCGCCTGCTTCATGCATTGCCCGCCTGGCTTCGCCATGCGCCCGCGCGATACCGGCTGGTACGCCTCCTTCGGCGCGCTCTCGGGCGCGCAGGGCGAGATCGGCTATGCGCAGAACGGCTGGCGCTTTATGGGCGCGACCTTTGACCCGTCTGGCCTCTATCGCATGGGCGCGATGTTCGACTGGCTGGAGGCCAGGGGCCTCGACGCGGCGGCGATCCATGCCCACGCTCATGCCCTGCAGGCGATCTTCGCCGAAGGGGTGGCGCAGCGGCCCTGTGGCGTGCTCGCCCTCGAGAATCTCGTCGTACCGCTGAGCGAGCCGGCGCGCGGCAATTTCCTGACCTTCCGCCATGCCGACGCGGCGCTCTGGCACGAGAAGCTGAAGCAGGCCGGCATCACCGTCGACCTGCGTGGCGACCGCCTGCGCGTCGGTTTCGGACTCTACCAAACCGAGAGCGATGTGACGCTGCTGCTGGAGCGGTTGATGACGTTGCGGTAGGCTCTGTTCCCGATCAGCCTGCACCCTGCGCTGATCAATCTGACGGAGCTGACGCATGAAGCCTCTACCGGCCCTCGCGCTCGCCGCCGCTCTCGTCCTTGTCATGCCCGCTTTCGCGCAGGCCCCGGGGAAAGCCGTGGCTTCCGCGGCGGTGCAGAAGGAGTTCGGCGACTTCATCAGCAAGTTCCGGGCGGCGCTGAAGGCGAACGATGCGGCAGCCGTCGCTGCCATGACGCGGCTGCCCTATATGGCCGACGCCACCATTGCCGACGCCGCGCAGTTCCGTGCCAAGGCCTGGCCGCGCGATTTCACTGCGAAGAATCGCGCCTGCCTCCAGCGCACCAAGCCTACTTACGACCGCGACGGCGCCAGGAACGAGATCTACGCCATCGCCTGCGGCGGCAACGTCTTCACCTTCACGAAGACGCAGAGCGGATTCCAGCTCACGGATGTCGATATCGCCGACTGATCGAAACGGGTGCCCGGCAACAAAAAACGCGGCCCGAAGGCCGCGTTCCTGAAGTCCCGAAGAGGACAGGAGGCTTACTTGCCGTCCTTGCCACCCTTGGCCGGCTTGGCGTCGACGCGCTCGGCGATACGGGCCGACTTGCCGCGGCGATCGCGCAGATAATACAGCTTGGCGCGGCGAACCTTGCCCTTGCGGACGACCTTGATCGAGTCGAGGTTCGGCGAATACAGCGGGAAGACGCGCTCGACGCCCTCGCCATAGGAAATCTTGCGGACGGTGAAGCTCTCGTTGAGGCCGCCACCATTGCGGGCGATCACGACGCCTTCATAGGCCTGGACGCGGCTGCGCTCGCCTTCCTTGACCTTGACGTTGACCTGCACGGTGTCGCCGGGCTGGAAATGCGGGATTTCCTTGCTCTCGGCGAGCTTGGCGATCTGCTCTTTGTCGAGCTGCTCGATGATGTTCATGGGTCTCTCCATGGCCGTGTTCGCGCGGGTAGCGCGGGCTTTCGGCTCGCTGTTTTCAGTTGAGGGCGTCGCCATACAGCAGCGCGGCGGGTTTGTCGAGACGCCGCAGCGGCTGGGCCGGGCCGGTGTCCGGTCATCTTGCACAATTTCGCCGGCAAGGCGACGAGATGCGGCATGCCGGCCGAGATCCTGACCTACGCGACGCTGTTCACCCTGGCGGTCGGGCTGATCGCCGGCGCGGTCGGCGGTGTGGTCGGCACCGGTTCCTCGATCATGCTGCTGCCGGTGCTGGTCTGGTCGTTCGGGCCGAAGCAGGCCGTGCCGATCATGGCCGTTGCCGCGGTGATGGCGAATCTGGCGCGGCTCGTGGCCTGGTGGCGCGAGGTCGATTGGCGAGCCTTCCTCGCCTATGCGCTGCCCGGCATCCCGGCGGCGATGCTCGGCGCGCGCACGCTGCTGCGATTGCCGTCCGCGGCGATCGATATCGGGCTCGGCCTGTTCTTCCTGCTGATGATCCCCGGGCGGCACTGGCTCGCAGCGCGACAAATCAGGTTCGGTCTCTGGCAACTGGCCCTGGCCGGCGCGGCGATCGGCTTCCTGACTGGTCTGGTGCTCTCGACCGGACCGCTCAGCGTTCCCGCCTTCGCCGCTTACGGCCTGACCAAGGGCGCGCTGCTCTCGACGGAGGCTGCGACCTCGCTGTTCATCTACCTGACCAAGGTTGGGACCTTTCGCAGCTTCGGCGCAATGCCGCTGGCGATCTTCGCCAAGGGCGTCATCGTCGGCTCCTCGCTGATGCTCGGCGCCTTCATCGGCAAGGCTCTGGTGCGGCGCATGGATGAGCGCACCTTCCAGCGCCTGCTCGACGGGATGATGCTGCTCTCCGGGCTGTTCCTGCTGCTGGCCGCGTTTCGCTGAACGCTTCCGGCTGGCCGCGCCGGGCTGTATGCAAGCTTCAGATTATGGATAGCGGAGCAGCGTCATGTCCGAGAGTTCGATCAAGACCGCCCTCGTCACCGGGGCCGCGCGCGGAATCGGGCTCGCCACGGCCAAGCGCTTCCTGGCCGACAACTGGCGGGTCGCCTTGCTCGACATCGACGAGCCGGAACTCGCCAGGGCGATGGCCGAGCTCGACGCGCCGACCGCGACGATGTCGATCGGCTGCGACGTCGCCATGCCCGCGCAGGTCGCGGAGGCGGTCGATGCGGTGGTCGAGCGCTTCGGCCGGCTCGATGCCCTCGTCAACAATGCCGGCACCGCCGTGTTCAAGCCGCTGCTCGAGACGACCTACGCCGAATGGCAGCGCGTCCTCGCCGTCAATCTCGACGGTCCGTTCCTGACGACGCAGGCGGTCGCGCCGGTGATGGCCGACAATGGCGGCGGCGCCATCGTCAACATCACCTCGATTTCGGGCCTGCGCGCCTCGACGCTGCGCGTCGCCTACGGCACCAGCAAGGCGGCGCTCGCCCATCTCACCAAGCAGCAGGCGGCCGAGCTTGCGGGCCTTGGCATCCGCGTCAACGCTGTGGCGCCCGGCCCGGTCGAGACGGCGATGGCCAAGGCCGTACACAGCCCGGAGATCCGTGCCGATTATCACGACGCCATTCCGCTCGCCCGCTACGGCGCGGAAGAAGAGCTCGCCGAGGCGATCTTCTTCCTGTGCAGCGACCGGTCGAGTTACATCACCGGCCAGGTGCTCGCGGTTGATGGCGGTTTCGACGCGGTCGGCATCGGCCTGCCGACCTTGCGTGGGCAAAGGCGCAACCGCTAGCCCAGCAGCCCGGCCAGCGCCGCCTTCAGCGTGACGCTGCCGCGGCGCGTCTCGCCGACCTCTTCGAAGCCGGCCCGACCGGCGTTCATGGCGTCGTAGAGCCCGGCGAGCTCGCGGGCATGGCTGGCGCTCAAGCCCGCGGCAATGAGGCCAGGCTCCCACTCCTCACGCGGCGTCGGCACGGCCGCGACGGACTTGCCGAGCAATGCGCCGAGCGCCTGCGCGGCATCCTCCGGCGAATACTCCGCCGGCCCCTTCAGGTTGACGATGCGTTCGCCGGCATGCGGGCGGGCAAGCTCTGCAGCCGCCTGCCGGCCGACATCGATCGCGGAGACGGTTTCGCCGGCGGCGTCGAGTGGCTGGCGCATGCTCGGCAGGATGCCGTGCTCGGCGGCGACGGCGAGAACGCTACCCCAGTTCTCCATGAATTCGGTGGCACGGATGAAGGTCAGCGAGGGCGCGGAGCCGCGTAGCACCTGCTCGAAATCGTACAGGGCGCGCACGATGCCGGTGCCTTCCGTGCGGTGGGCGCCGCTCGACGACAGCACCACCACATGCGGCACGCCGGCCCGCCGGATCGCTTCGGCGATCGTCGCTCCGTTCTTCGCCGCAGCGGCGAAGACGTCCTCCGCGGCGTGCGGGACCGGGTTCAGGACGTAGACCGCATCAGTGCCGGCGAAGGCGGCCGTCAGCGCTTCGACATCGTCGAGGTCGGCCTTTGCCAGAACGGCGCCCTTCTCGGCCAGCGCCGCCACACGGCTCGGCTCCCGCACGATCGCCCTGACCGCATGGTCGGCTGCGAGCGCAGCTGCCAAAGCCGCGCCGCCCGTCTGTCCCGTCGCTCCCATGATCGCAAACATCTCGGTCCTCCATCGGTTGCTGCGATGGAGATAACAGGGCAGTATCAGAAGGATAAGTACGCACAATTTTTATACCGATTTGGAGCCGTCGATGCGTCCCTCGCTGAAGGACATTCCCTATGTCTGGTGCCCGGTGGAGGCGACGATCGACGTGATCGGCGGCAAGTGGAAAGCGCTGATCCTGTTCCAACTGACGCAGGGACCCCGCCGCTTCAATGCGCTCCGCCGGCTCCTGCCGCATGTGACGCAACGGATGATGACCCTGCAGCTGCGGGCGCTTGAAGAGGATGGCATCATCTCCCGCAGCGTCCAGGAAACGGTGCCGCCCAAGGTCGAATACGCCCTGACCGATCAGGGCTGGGCGCTGGCGCCGATCTTCGACGCGATGGCGCTGTGGGGGCAGGCGCATGGGCCGCGCCGCTCGGAACCGGCCTGAGCCAGCGCCAACATTCCGCTTGCGCCGCTTCCGGAACGGCGCGAACCTGTCTTTCGACATCCCTCTTCGACGGCCGCCCGACCCTGTCGGGCCCGAGCGACCGCCGCCTTTCCGGCGTGGGCGCTCCATTCCGTTCCCCGCCGGTCAATCGCCGCCCCGGATCAAGGCCTCGAAGCCCCTCCGTGCGCGGTCAGAACCGAAGGAGGACGACATGGCTGCGACATCCGGCAATGGAGGACGCACACCCGGCGACAGAGGCAAGGGGCCGCGATGCATCGCGCTCGTCGGTCCCTTCCAGAGTGGCAAGACCAGCCTCTTCGAGAGCATTCTGGAGCGTTGCGGCGCTGTTTCGCGGGCCGGCTCCGTCAAGACGAAGAACAGCGTCGGGGATGCTTCGCCCGAGGCGCGCTCCCATCAGATGAGCACCGAGCCCAACGTCGCGACCGTCGACTTCATGGGCGAGCGCTACACTTTCATCGACTGCCCGGGTTCGGTCGAGTTCCTCCAGGAGATGCGCCACGTCCTGCCGGTGGTCGACGCCGCGGTGGTGGTCTGCGAAGCCGATGATCGCAAGGCGCCGGCGTTGGAGCTTGTGCTGCGCGAGCTCGAAGAGGCCGACATCCCGCGCTTCCTCTTTCTCAACAAGATCGATACCGCCTCGCGGCGCGTGCGCGAGACGCTTGGCTTGCTGCAGCGCGCCTCGCGTACCCCGCTGCTGCTCCGGCAGATACCGATCTGGCAGAACGGCATCGCGGTTGGCTTCATCGACCTCGCGCTGGAGCGGGCCTTCATCTATCGCGAGCATGCACCCAGCGAGATCGTGCCTCTGGCGCCCGAAGAGGTCGAGCGTGAGCGCGACGCTCGATTCTCGATGCTGGAGAAGCTCGCCGACTACGATGACGAATTGATGGAGGGGCTGCTCGGCGACATCGAGCCGCCGCGGGACCTCGTCTTCGACGACCTCGCCCGAGAGCTGAAGCAACGCCACGTCGTACCGGTGCTGATTGGCGCGGCCGAGCGCGGCAATGGCGTCACCCGTTTGCTCAAGGCACTGAGGCACGAGGCGCCATCTCTGGCGACAACGCGGGGCCGGGTCGGCGTCGTCGACAGCGGCGCGCCGCTCGCTTTGGTGCTGAAGACCTGGCAGTCCGGTCAGGGCGGCAAGCTCTCGCTGGCCCGCGTGCTGCGCGGGCGGATGGCAGAAGGCGATGTGATCACCTCGTCCGGCGGCGTCGAGGCTCGTATCGCCGGCGTCCTAGACCTCAAGGGCTCCGAGCAGCAGCGTCGGCCGGCGGCCGAGGAGGGCGAGACTGTCGCCTTCGCGCGGCTCGAAGGGGTGCGCACCGGCGATGTGGTCGCGGTCGGCAAGGCCCGGCCCGATATCGTCAGCGCCGTCGCGCCGCCCGAGCCGGTCCACGCGCTCTCGGTCGGCGTCAAGGATCGCAAGGACGATGTCAGGCTCACCGCCGGTCTCGCCAAGCTGATCGAGGAGGACCCGGCGCTCGCGCTGGAGCACCGTGCGGAGTTCGGCGAGATGCGCCTGTCCGGCCAGGGCGAGATGCATTTGCGCGTCGCGCTCGAACGGCTCGCCGCGCGCTACGGCGTCAATGTCGATAGCGGTGCGACGCAGATCGGCTATCGCGAGACCTTGCGCGGCAAGGCCAGCGCCCGCGGCCGGCACCGCAAGCAGAGCGGCGGCCATGGCCAGTTCGGCGATGTCGTGCTGGAGATCGCGCCACTCCAGCGCGGCGAGGGCATCCGCTTCGTCGACCGCATCACCGGCGGCGTCGTGCCGAGGCAGTACATCTCCTCAGTCGAGGCCGGCGTGCGCGACTATTGCCAGCGCGGCCCGCTCGGCTTCCCGCTCGTCGATATCGAGGTGACGTTGACGGACGGCTCCTACCATACGGTCGATTCCTCCGACATGGCCTTCCGCCAGGCAGCGCGGATCGCGATGGGCGAGGCCTGTCCGCAGGCCAGGCCCGTGCTGCTGGAGCCGATCCTCGCGGTCGAGATCGTGATACCCTCGGATGCGATGTCGCGGGCCTCGGCGATCGTCTCGGCACGGCGCGGCCAGATCCTAGGCTATGATGCGCGGCCCGGCTGGCGCGGCTGGGACCAGATCAACGCGCTGATGCCGGAGGCCGAGATGGCTGGGCTGATCGTCGAATTGCGCTCGGCGACGGCTGGCGTCGGCTCCTTCAGTGCCCGCTTCGACCATCTCGCCGAACTCGCCGGCAAGCCAGCCGATGCGGTGGTCGCGGCGCAGGCGATGGCGCAGGCGCGTTAGAACCCATTCTGGCCTGTTTGTGGGCTAAATGGGTCGAGGGATGTTCATAGACTAAAGTCTATGAACTAAAAGCGGAAGACGGATTCGCCGGTCAGGTTGCTCGGCCTGACCGGGACCGGCGCTGGCGCCGTACTCGCGATCTGTCGCAGCGTCCGGTGCGGCCTGTTGCAGCGCGAAGGTTTATATGTAAACTTTCTAGTGGCGGGTGCTTGCGCCCGACGCTAGGCTTGCGCAGTGTAGTGTCAGACAATCATAAGGTGCGGAACGTGAACGGCGGGTAGCCGAGCGTCCGCCGCGCGGTGCTCACGCCCGGTAACAGGGCGGGCCGCAGAGGGGAGGATGAGGATGACGGCTCTTTCCGCGGTTCAGGCGACATCGGATACGCGTCCCTGGCTGGCGCATTATCCGCCGGCCGTGCCGCCGACCATCGACGAGGCCAAGATCGGCACGCTGGCCGATCTGATCCGCGGCGCCTATGAGACCTATCCCGACCGCCAGGCCTTCGAGAGCTTCGGCAAGTCGATTACCTTCGCCGAGGTCGGGCGCGCGGCCCGGGCCTTCGCCGCCTGGCTGCAGGCGCAGGGCTTCAAGAAGGGCGACCGCATCGCGCTGATGATGCCGAACATCCTGGCCAATCCGGCGACGATCTTCGGCACGCTGCTCGGTGGCTTCACCGTGGTCAACGTCAACCCGCTCTACACCGCACGCGAGCTGACGCATCAGCTCAACGATTCCGGCGCTCGTGCCCTGGTGGTGATCGAGAACTTCGCCCATGTCGTCGAGGAGGCGCGGCCGAACCTCAAGCTCGACGCGATCGTCATCGCCACCGCCGGCGACCTGATGGGCTTCAAGGGGGCGATCGTCAATTTCGTCGCCCGCAAGATCAAGAAGGTGGTCAAGCCCTACAACCTGCCGGGCTGCGTGCCGCTGAAGGCGATCCTGTCTTCACCGGCAGCGATGAGTCCGGTCACGATCGGGCCTGAGGACGTCGCCTTCCTGCAATACACCGGCGGCACGACCGGCGTTGCCAAGGGCGCGACGCTGACCCATCGCAACGTCGCCTCCAACGTCGCGCAATGCGCGTTCTGGCTCGGCTGGGAGCTCGAGGCGCCGCATGGTCGCGGCGACTATCAGCACGTCATGGTGACGGCGCTGCCGCTGTACCACATCTTCGCGCTGACCTGCTGCTGCATGTTCATGCTGCGCATCGGCGCCAAGAGCCTGCTGATCGCCAATCCGCGCGACATTGCCGGCTTCGTCAAGACTCTGAAGGGGAGCCGGTTCACGCTCTTCTCCGGCGTCAACACGCTCTACAATGCGCTCGCCAGCCATCCCGAGATCAAGGATGTGGACTTCTCCGAGCTGCGCTTCGCCATTGCGGGCGGCATGGCGACGCAGGCTGCCGTCGCCAAGCGCTGGAAGGAGGTCACGGGGCGGCCGATCGTCGAGGGCTATGGTTTGTCGGAGACCTCGCCGGTCGCCTCGGTCAACCGTCCCGACATCACCGAGTTCACCGGCACGATCGGCTATCCGCTGCCATCGACCGATTTCGCCATCCGCGACGCCGAGGGCAACGAGGTGCCGGCCGGCCAGCCCGGCGAGATCTGCATCCGTGGGCCGCAGGTGATGGCCGGCTACTGGAACCGGCCGGACGAGACCGCCAAGGTGATGACAGCCGACGACTTCTTCCGCACCGGCGATATCGGCGTCCTCCTGCCGGACGGGCAGGTCAAGGTCGTCGACCGGATGAAGGACATGGTCATCGTCTCCGGCTTCAACGTCTATCCCAACGAGGTCGAGGACGTGCTCGCCAAGCATCCGGGCGTACTGGAATCGGCCGTGATCGGTCTGCCCGACGAGCATTCCGGCGAGGCGGTGACCGCCTTCGTGGTCAAGCGCGATCCTGCCGTCACCGCCGAGCAGCTGCGCGCCTTCTGCAAGGAGAATCTCACCGGCTACAAGGTGCCCAAGCACATTGTCTTCCGCGAGACGCTGCCGAAGACCAATGTCGGAAAGGTGCTGCGCCGCGCGCTGCGCGAGGAAGTCGGGGCGCAGAAGGGCTGAGTTCTTTCAGTTCTACAGCCCTCGTCCTGAGGAGGCCGCGCAAGCGGCCGTCTCGAAGGATGAGGTCTCTGATCTTGTCGAAGGCTCTTATTCCGGCGCGTGGATCGTCGCGCGCAGGGCCTTGAACTGCGGCAGGGCGGCGGCGAGACTGGCCTGGTCAGTGGCGCAGATCAGCGCGGTGCGGCCCTTGGCCGTCTCCAGGGTCGAGGTGAACATGCGCACATTCTGCGCGCTCGGCCCGGCCTTGGGCGTCACGATCAGCTCGACGCCGGCGAAGCCTTGGTGCTCGAACAGCTTGAGATCGGAGACGGTGCCGATCGTCTCGAACATCTCGCGATAGAGCTGCTGCCATTCGGGCTTGGCCATCTGCTCGTTGATCGCCTCGCGGGTCAGCTGGGCGTTCTGGGTCGCGCTCTTGAAGCCGAGCGTGCAGAGCTGGCCGGTGCTGTTGACCGCCTTGGGCGTGCCCGTCTTCGAACTGATGTCGATCGTCACGTCGAATTGCGGGTGCCGGCCGCCGGCTTCCGCCTTGAAGCCGGCCGGCGGCGAGACCGACAGGCCACTCGCGGAGTCGCCATAGGACTGCGCGGAGGCGCCTCCGGCGAACAGGATTGCGGCGAGGGCGGCGGACAGGCGAAGCGATCTGGTCATGGTCACGGGCTAATTCCGGATTGCGACGGTAACGAGACGGGCGAATTGCTGCGGCTATTGGGCCGGCATGGGCTACGCGGTCAAGCTGCCAGCAGGGATTTACCGGCTTGGGCATGGGCGGTCACCGGCAGGATCTGGCCGGGCGCGACGCTGCGACCGAAGCGCACCAGGGTGAAATCCTCGGCCCGGCCGGTGTCGCCGCGCTCGGTCAGGACCGAGAGCGGCCGGCCGATCCGCGCAGCTAGATGCCTGCCATGCGCCGCTTCCGCCGCCTCACGCAGGCGGGCGGCCCGTTCCTTGATCTCACCGCCAGCGACCTGCGGCATGCGCGCCGCCGGCGTGCCGGGCCGCGGTGAGAATGGGAAGCCGTGGACATAGGACAGGCCACACTCCTCGATCAGGGCGAGCGTGCGGGAGAACATCGCCTCGTCTTCGGTCGGGAAGCCCGCGATCAGGTCGGCTCCGAAGACGATGTCGGGACGCAAGCTCCGCATCTCGGTGCAGAAATCCACCGCCTGGGTGCGACTGTGCCGGCGCTTCATCCGCTTGAGCACGAGGTCGTCGCCCGATTGCAGCGACAGGTGCAGATGCGGCATCAGCCGTGGCTCTTCAGCGATCAGGGCACGCAGATCATCGTCGACCTCGACCGCGTCGAGCGAGGACAGACGCAGGCGCTTCAGCTCGGGCAGCGCGGCGAGGATCGCGCCGACGAGCGCGCCGAGCGTCGGGCCGACGGATCGCTCGCGGCCATAGCTCGTCAAATCGACCCCGGTCAGCACGATCTCGCTGGCGCCATCCGCGACGAGGCGGCGCGCCTGCACGACGACCTCGCCAACCTCGGCCGAGCGGGCATTGCCGCGGCCGAGCGGGATGACGCAGAAGGTGCAGCGATGGTCGCAGCCATTCTGCACCTGCAGGAAGCCGCGTGTGTGCTGGCCGAGCGCCTGGGTGCGGTGAGGGGAGGCGTCGCGGGCCTGCATGATGTCGCCGACGACGATCTTGCTGGCAGGATCGTCCTGCGGGCTCTGCGCGCGCAGACTGTTCGAGTTGGCCAGGCCTCGCCAACTCGCGATGTCGAGCTTCTCGGCATTCCCCAGCACCCGCGCCACCTCCGGCATGGCGGCGAAGCGCTCCGGCTCGATCTGCGCGGCGCAGCCGGTGACGATGATCGGGCGCTCCGGCTTTTCACGGGCGAGCCGGCGGATCGCCTGGCCGGCCTGGCGCACCGCCTCTGCCGTCACGGCGCAGGTATTGATCACCGCGACCTCCGAGAGGCCGGCGGCGAGTGCCTGCCGCTCGATCGTCTCGCTCTCGACCAGATTGAGCCGGCAGCCGAAGGTGACGAGCTCGACCGCCATCAGGCGACGGCAGCGAAGAGCTCGGGCTCCAGCACCCCGTCCCAGTCGAGCGCGGCCGGGCCGGTCATCAGCACATGGCCGTCGCTCTCGCGCCATTCGATCACGAGGTCGCCGCCGGGCAGGCTGACGGTCGCCTTGCGCTCCGACAGTTCGCGGCGCACCGCCGCGACCAGCGCCGCGCAGGCGCCAGAGCCGCAGGCGCGGGTGATGCCGGCGCCGCGCTCCCAGACTCGCAGCACGATATGGTCCGGCGCCTTGACGGCGGCGAGGCCGATGTTGGCGCGATCCGGGAAGATCGGATGGTTCTCCAGCAGCGGGCCGATCTGCTCGAGGTTGAAGCGATAGGGATCGTCGACGAAGAAGACGGCGTGCGGATTGCCCATGCTGACGGCGCAGGGCGTGTGTAGGATCGGATCGTCGATCGGCCCGATCTGCAATTCGAAGCGGCTGGTGTCCTCGAAGGGCTCGGCCAGCGGGATCTCGTCCCAGGCGAGGCGCGGCGCGCCCATATCCACAGTGAAGACGGCATCCGACAGGCGCGCGACCGGGAGCAGTCCCGCCTTGGTCTGCAGGAGCAAGCCGTCGCGGCCGGATTGCCCCATCTTAGGATCGGCGGTCATCGCCCAGGCGACGCAGCGCGTGCCGTTGCCGCAGGCGCCGGCCTCGGAGCCGTCGGTGTTGTAGATGCGGACATAAGCATCGGTGCCGGACACCTTCGCATCGTGCAGGACCATCAACTGGTCGAAGCGGGTGCGCTCCTGGCTCGCGATCGCGCGCGCCTCGGCTTCGGTGACGAGATGCTTCGTCCCACGCAAATCGAGCACGGTGATCTCGTTGCCGAGTCCGTTCATCTTGAGGAACCGGCGATTGGCGAGGGCGTTCATATGGTCACACGTCGTTGATGATGCGGATATATGAGCCTGACGCCGAAAAAATGCCACCCTTCGCGATCTTCCTGCCGTAACGGGATCATCGTAGCTTGCGGCTCGGCGCGAATCGGTCGTGTCAGCTCGGGATGTTCGAGTATGCGGCAGTCGAGATTCAGCGCGCTTCTTCTTGCGCTCGCCTTTGCCTATCCGGCCACCGCGCAGACGCGCGTGGCGCCGCCCACGGCCGTGGAGAGCACGCCGCTCGCCGCACCGCCAGGAGCGGCGACGCCGGCGCAGAATGCGCAGCCCGCCCAGCAGGCGCCGACCCAGTCTCAGGCCACTCCGCCGGCCCCGGCCGAGCCGCAGCCCGTGCAGCCGCCGCCGGCTCCGCAGGGGCAGATCGTGCCGCAGCCGGTCCAGCCTGCTCCGGCGCCGCAGACACCGGTCGAGCCGCAGCCCGTGCAGCCGCCGCCGACCCTGCCCAATCCGCAGCCGGCGCCGCCGGTCCAGCAACAGCAGACCGGCGCACCCAACCCGAATACGACGCTCGCCGGCAAGCAGGGTGATCCGTCCGATGTCGACGAGATTCCGCTGACGGCCAAGCCGGTGCTGTTGCTCGCCGGGCAGGCCAGCTGGGATCAGGGCTTCCAGAAGCTGTCGGAGGCGATCGCGCTGCTGCGGGCTGAGGCCGACAAGGCCGGGCTCAAGGTCGCCGGCCGGCCGCTCAGCCTGTTCGTCGAGACCGATGACAATGGCTTCAAGTTCGAGGCGATGCTGCCCGTCGACCGGCCGGCGGAGGCTGGAAAGCCGCTGGCATCAGGCGTGCGCAACGGCCAGTCGCCGGCCGGGCGCTCGCTGCGCTTCGTCCACACCGCGCCCTATGACGATATCGACTCGACCTATGAGACGATCACGGCCTACCTCGAGGCCAAGAACATCGTTGTGAAGGATGCCTTCCTCGAGGAATATGTCAGCGATCTCAAGGATCCCGCCGATCCGAACCTCGAGATCAATGTCTACGTCCAGCCGAAATAGGCAGCGTTTCACCCACCAGTATGGTCATCCCGGACAAGCCGCGAAGCGGCGCAGATCCGGGATCCATTCCGGAGCTTCACCGATCAAGGTTCCGGAATGGATCCCGGGTCTCCCTGCGGTCGCCCGGGACGACTTGAGTTGAAGCGATAGGCTCAGGCGTTTTTCACGCCTCCCAGACCAGCCCCGGGCGCATCGGCCGGAAGTGCTCTTCGGGCACCTCCGCCTTCGCCAGTGCGACCTTCAGCGCCTCGGGAGGGCGGCTCACGCCTTCGTCGGTGAGCTGGAAGGTGCCCCAATGGTGGCCGAGCGCCTGCTCGGCCCGCAGTGAGCGCATCACCTTGACCGCCTCTTCCGGATTCATGTGGTTGTCGCTCATGAACCAGCGCGGCTCATAGGCGCCGATCGGCAAAGCCGCGAGGCGGAACGGGCCATGTTCCTGCCCGAGCCGCTCATAGAGCGAACCGTCATGATAGCCGGTGTCGCCGATATGGAAGAGCTTGCCCGCCGGCGTCTCGATCACGAAGGAGCACCACAGTGCCATGCGCCGGTCGAAGGCGCCGCGGGCCGACCAGTGATAGCTCGGCACCAGCGTGGTGGCGACCTTGTCCGACAGGTCCAGCCGTGTGCCCCAGTCATGGGCTTCGGCCCGGATGTTCGCCTCGCGCGCCTTGACGATCACATCGTTGCCGAGCGGCATGATCATGCGCGGATTGTCGCGTGCATGCACCAGCGCCAGCGTCTCGACATCGAGATGGTCGTAATGGTTGTGGGTGACCAGCACGATATCGATCTTCGGCAGATCGGCGAAGGCGACGCCCGGCGCATTCACCCGTTTCGGCCCGAAGAAGGAGAACGGGCTGGCGCGCTCGGAGAAGACCGGGTCGATCAGGATGTTGAGGCCGGCGACCTGGTACAGGAAGGACGCGTGGCCGAGATGGACAACGCGCAGACCCTCGACGCGTGCCGGCGGCTTGTCCTGCGGCGGCGCCTCGTACTGCGCCGGGAAGGCCTCGCGTTCGCGCTGCGAAAACTGCCAGCGCATGACGTCGGCAAGGCCTTTGGTGACCGGCCGGCCATCAGTGAAGACGAGTCCGTCGAAATGGTCGCTGACCGGGCCCTGGTAATAGGGATTGCGCGAACGCGCATAGGAGGCCCAGGCGAGCCCGGTCGAGCCGAGCAGAGCGGGGATACCGAGGAGGCGCAGAAGCTTGCGGCGTGTCATGGCATCGAAAAGTTGGGTGCGGATCGCGCAGCGTCAAGGCTGTGCCTCTCGCTTCAAGACAACTTGATCGCCGTCGCATGCAGCCAGCGCGTCGGCTCCTGGTCGTAGCCGCCGCCCAGATTCTCCTCGATATCGAGGCTGCTCCAGCGCCCGTCGCCATAGGCAGATCGCAGCCAGCCGGCGTCCGGATAGTTGTAGTAGCGGTCGAAGCGATCACGCCCTTCCGCTTCGCCGGCCTTGAAGCTGGCATAGAAGGCGCCGCCCGGTCGCAGCGCCCGATGCACCCTGGCGAGGATGCCGGGCAGGGCAGGGCGCGGAACATGCAGCAGGCAGGCATTGGCCCAGACGCCGTCGAAGGCGGCCTCGGTCGTGAGGTCCTCGAACAGCAGCACCGAGACCTGCCGGCCGAGCCGCTTTTGCGCCTGCGCAGCGAGCTCGGGCGAGCCATCGGTCGGCGTGACGTCGAAGCCGAGTGCGAGCAGGGCTTCGCTGTCCTGTCCGCCGCCGCAACCGAGCTCAAGCACCTGGCCGCCGGCGGGCAGCAGTTCGGCGAAACGCCGCAGCCGCGCCTCGCCGAGCTCGCGGGCACGCCCGGCGTAGATTTCCGCCTCGGCTGCGTAGAAGCCGAGCGTGTCCGCGTCGCGTTCGTTCACTTGCGAGGCCTTTAGTTGCTGCCCGAGCGCACCGCGACGGTCGCGATGCCAGCGCCGATCAGTAATGTGCCGCCGGCCTTGTTGAACAGGCCGATCGCCCGGGGATTGCCGACGAGGGTGCGGGCGCGCGAGGCGATCAGCGCATAGCCGAACGCATTGGCGAAGGCGAGGGTGATGAAGGTCGCCTCGAAGATCAGCATCTGCGTCCAGAAATCGGCCTTGGGGTCGAGGAACTGCGGCAGGAAGGCGACGAAGAAGGTGATGCTCTTCGGGTTCAGCGCCGTCACCAGCCAGGCATGGCCGAGCATCTTCAGCGCCGAGCTCGCATCCCGGCGCGGCTCGGCATCGAGGCTGCCGCCGGCGCGGAAGAGCTTGACGCCGAGATAGATCAGATAGGCGGCGCCCGCCCATTTCAGCGCGGTGAAGATCGTCGCCGAGGTCGCCAGCAAGGCGCCGACGCCGAGCATGGACAAGGTCATGGCGGTGAAGTCGCCGAGCGCGACGCCGACCGCCATCGGCAGGGCGGTGCGCCAGCCCTGGCCGAGCGCATAGGAGATCACCAGTAGGATGGTCGGCCCGGGAATGACGAGCAGGACGGCGGTGGCGGCTGCAAAGGCGGCCCAGGCTTCGAAGGTCATGGTGTGAAGGCTCCGCTAAAAACCAGAGCCATCACCAGACCGGGGCGCTTGTAAAGCGGAAAATTTGGCGGCGCCCGGCGCCGCCATTTTTGCCGTGCTCAGCGGCCGGCGCCGTTGATGATGCGGCAGAAGGCGGTACGAATATAGGCTTCGTCCGAGACTTGGCCGGATTGGAGCTGGTAGAAAATCTCGACGATGGCCCCGTTGCCGGCCTTGCGCGCGGTTCCCTGAAGGCGCTGCAGCCGGCCCGAGCCGGCGCCATCCTTGAAGCCCGTCACGGTCCCTTCCTCCTGGTCGACCGTGACGTTCGAAAATCCCTCCGCGGCCATGCCTCGCTTGAGGCCGCTGAGCGCCTTGGCCGGGGCAGCCTTGACGATGCCGGAGGCGCGGTAATTGATGCCGGTCAGGAAGGGCTCACCGCTCGCCGCGAAGGTCTTCTCGCAGCTCTGGGCGAAGGCGCCGGTCGCGCCGGAGAACGCCAGCAGCAGCGCGGTGATGCCGGCGCGGATCGTCAGGGTCTTCATCATTCTTAGTCCTATCTCGAATCGGCGGCGCCGACCGCCCTGCGCTTGTCGATGTCTGCGAAGGTTTAGAGGGGCGGGCCCCAGCGGAAGGTCGTCGTCCCGCTCCCGCGCACTGGCACCAGCGGCCCGGCCGACATCTCACGTCGCTTTTCCGGATCGCCGGCGAGCACCAGCGTCCACCAGGCGCCGTAGCGGGTTTGCGGATTCTTCGCGAGCGCGATGCCGATGCGCGTCGCCTGCGGCATGGAGAGATTAGCCTCGTGGCCGGACGACTTCTTCCAGCCGTCGAAGGCCTCCTGCGTCGAGTAATAGCCGGCGCCGAGATTTTCCGCGGCGCGCACGGTGTCGAGACCGGCGGCGTTGACGCGGGAATTGAAGCTGCCGGCGGCGCTGTGGGAGAGATCGTCGCTGGCCGCCATCGCATCGGACTGGCGCTGGGCCATTGCGGTCAGCGTCGAATCGAGCCGGACTGGGCCGAGGCCCTTGCCGGCGCGATAGGCGTTGAGGATGCGCACGGCCTCGGCCGGATCAGCCTTCACCGCGGCGAGCCGTTCCTGCTTGCGCGGACTCGGAGCCGTGGTTTCGCGCTGCGCCCCGGCGCAGCCGGCCAGAAGCAGGGCGGTCAGGAGGGCTGCGCCCACATATCTTGTCATCAGATCGATCTCGACATTTGCTGCGCCGGACCGGCGAAGCGAGGCCGGCCCTAGGCGAGGAATGCGGCGCGATTATCGCAGCCCCAGCCGGGAGGAAACCCCATGAGCGATGACGAGCAGGCGATCCGGAGCCTCGTCGAGACCTGGATGAGCGCGACGAAGGCCAGTGATGCGGCGACCGTGCTCGAGCTGATGACCGACGATGTCGTCTTCATGGTTCCGGGCGCCGAGCCCTTCGGCAAGGCGGCCTTCGCCGCCGCGCTGAAGGGGCTGGGAGCGATGACCATCGAAGGCCGCAGCGACATCCGCGAGCTCGCAGTGCTCGGCGACATCGCCTATCTGCGCAACCACATCGAGATGACTGCGACCGCGGCGGACGGCAAAGCCATCCGCCGCTCGGGTTACACGCTGACGATCCTGCGCAAGGGAGCCGACGGGCGCTGGCGGCTCTCCCGCGACGCCAATCTGCTGACGACGAAGGATTAGCCCTGCGCGCCCGAGATCACACGGCAAAGCGCGTCGCGGATATAGCTTTCCGACGCGACCTGGCCCTGCTGGATGACGAAGACTGCGTCAACCCGCGTGCCGCTGCCGCTCTTGCGGGCGGTGATGCGCAGGTGCTGCGGCCGGCCGGAGCCGGAGGTCTCCTGGATGGCGAGGACCGAGCTCGTGGCGTTGTCGATGCGCATATCGGCGAAACCTTCCGCGGAGACTGCGGCGCCGAGATCCTTCAGCACCCGCGCCGGCGCGCGCTTTTGCACCATGTCCCAGGTCTTGTAGGTCAGGCCTGTCAGCATCGGCGTGCCGACCACGGAGAAATTGCCTTCGCAGGACTGGGCCTGCGCCTGGGTGAGGCCGAGCGCGAACAGCGCGGCGGCGAGAACCGTAAGCTTCATGTCATCTCCGTGATGAGGACCGCGCGAGGCTGGCGCAGCCGCCGCTTGTGCGCTTCAGCTTGACTTTCGCCGCATTTGTCCGCTTTAACGCGCGCATTCGTTTCGCCGACATCGCCGAAACCTCATCCGCCGACCGGGCCGCCAAGCGGCTTTCATGAGCCCGGAGGTCAACGCCCGACAGCGCGTCTGCGCCCTCGGGCGCGAAACCGTTTGGCGGATGACCTATGCGATATCGGCTTCTTGAGGCCAGGCAAAGCAGGACCGCATGTTCGGCACGCTGAGCGAAAAACTCTCCGGCATCCTCTCGGGCCTGACCCGCAGGGGCGCGCTGACCGAGGACGACGTCAACGCCGCGCTGCGCGAGGTGCGCCGGGCGTTGCTCGAGGCCGACGTCGCGCTCGAGGTCGTCCGCAGCTTCACCGACAAGGTGCGCGAGCGCGCCGTCGGCGCCGAAGTGCTGAAGTCGGTCACGCCCGGCCAGCAGGTCATCAAGATCGTCAACGACGTGTTGATCGACACGCTCGGCGGCGACGGCGAGGGCATCACCTTCGATGCCGTGCCGCCGGTGCCGATCCTGATGGTGGGTCTGCAGGGTTCGGGCAAGACGACCTCGACAGCGAAGATCGCCAAGCGCCTGACCGATCGGGACAAGAAGAAGGTCCTGATGGCCTCGCTCGATACGCGCCGCCCGGCCGCGATGGAGCAGCTCGCCATCCTCGGCAAGCAGGTCGGCGTCGAGACGCTGCCGATCGTCGCCGGCCAGAGTGCCGTGCAGATCGCGCGTCGCGCCGTCGAGGCCGGCAAGCTCGGCGGCTACGACGTCGTCATGCTTGACACCGCCGGCCGCGTCACCCTCGACGAAGCGCTGATGGCCGAGGTCGCCGAGGTCAAGGCGGCGACCAATCCCCATGAAGTCTTGCTCGTCGCCGACGCCCTGACCGGCCAGGATGCCGTCAACACCGCCCGCGCCTTCGACGGCCGCGTCGGCCTGACCGGCATCGTGCTGACCCGCATGGACGGCGACGGCCGCGGCGGCGCCGCGCTCTCGATGCGCGCCGTCACCGGTAAGCCGATCAAGCTCGTCGGCACCGGCGAGAAGACCGACGCGCTCGAGGACTTTCATCCCTCGCGCGTCGCCAACCGCATCCTCGGCATGGGCGATATCGTCGGCCTGGTCGAGAAGGCGGCGGCCACCGTCGACGCCGACAAGGCGCAGGCGCTGGCCCAGCGTCTCGCCAAGGGTAATTTCGATCTCGGCGACCTGCGTACCCAGCTCCAGCAGATGGAGAAGATGGGCGGCCTCGGCGGTTTGATGGGCATGTTGCCCGGCATGGCGCAGATGAAGAACCAGATCGCCAGCTCGAAGATGGACGACAAGGTCATCGCCCGGCAGATCGCGATCATCAATTCGATGACGGCGGCCGAGCGCAAGAACCCGGATCTGCTCAAGAACAGCCGCAAGAAGCGCATTGCTGCCGGCTCCGGCACCACGCCCGAGGCGATCAACAAGCTGCTCAAGATGCATCGCCAGATGGCGGACATGATGAAGCAGATGGCCCGCCAGAAGGGCGGCATGCTCGGCAAGCTCGGCAGCATGTTCGGGCTCGGCGGCGGCGGTATGCCGGCCGGCATGCCTGACCCCTCGAAGATGGATCCCGCCCAGCTCGCCGAACTGCAGAAGCAGTTGGGGGCCGGCGGCGGCCTGCCTTCGCTGCCTCCGGGCGGCTTCCCCGGTCTGCCCAAGGGCGTCACCCCGCCCGCCGGCATGATGCCGAAATTGCCTGGCCTCGGCGGTCTGCCCGGCCTCGGCAACAACCCGTTCAAGAAGAAGTAGTTTTCAGTTCAAACCAAAGGAAGAAGACAATGTCCCTCAAGATCCGCCTGACCCGTGGCGGCGCCAAGAAGCGCCCGTACTACCGCATCGTCGTCGCCGACGCCCGTTCGCCGCGCGATGGCCGCTTCATCGAGAAGATCGGCGCCTATGACCCGATGAAGGCCAAGGATTCGCCGGAGCGCGTCGTGCTCGACCTCGAGAAGGCCAAGGCCTGGCTCGCCAAGGGCGCCCAGCCGACCGATCGCGTCCTGCGCTTCCTCGACGCCGCCGGCGTGCTGAAGCGCGCGGCCCGCAACAACCCGGACAAGGCCGTTCCCGGCGACAAGGCCAAGGAGCGCGCCGAGAAGAAGGCCGCCAAGAGCGCCGCCCCGGCCGAAGCTGCGGCTGAGTGAGCTGCGTGAGCCTCTCCCGTCATGGTCGGGCTTGTCCCGACCATCCACGTCTTCCCCGCTGCAATGCGGTGTTCAAGACGTGGATGCTCGCCACAAGGGCGAGCATGACGAACTGGAGAGGCGTCGCGGCCTTGCGGTCTGACGGTCTGTCCCGGAAGGGCCATCGATGAGCGACGATCTCGTCCTGCTCGGCATCGTCGGCGCGCCGCATGGCGTGCGCGGCGAGGTCCGGATCAAGACCTTCACGGCCGATCCGATGGCGCTCGCCGAATACGGCCCGCTCGTCGACGAGAAGGGCCGTCGCTTCGAGATCGCCGATATCAGGCCCGCCAAGGAAGTGGTCGTCGCCCGGCTCAAGGGCGTGACCAGCCGCGAGGCGGCCGAGCTGCTGAACGGCGTCAAGCTCCATATCGAGCGCTCGCGCCTGCCGGCGCCCGAAGACGAGGACGAGTTCCTGCAGGCCGATCTCGTCGGCTGCAGTGTCATCGGCCCCGATGGAGCCATCCTCGGGACTGTCACTGCCGTCGCCAATTACGGCGCCGGCGACCTCATCGACATCGAGACGCCGGATGGCCGCTCGGTGCTGATGCCTTTCACCAAGGCCTATGCGCCACGCATCGACATCGCGGCCAAGCGCATCGAGGCTCTGCCTCCCGCCGGTCTGTTCGAGGATGACGATGCTGCCTGAGACGCCGGCCAAGGCCCTGATCTTCGACATGGACGGCACCATCGTCGACAATATGCGCTACCACGACGATGCCTGGGAGGTCTGGTACCGCAAATACGGCCTGCCTTTCGAGCGCGCGACCTTCTCGGCACGCACTGCCGGCATGGCGATCTCCGACATCATCGGCCCGCATTTCCCCGGCGCCGACGCCGCCGAGCTCGACCGCCTCGCCGAGGAGAAGGAAGGGCTCTACCGCGAGACCTATGGCCCGCTGGTTACGCCGCTCGGCGGCTTGGTCGATCTGCTCAAGCGGGCGGATAATCATGCCGTGCCGATGGCGGTTGGTACCGCTGCCGCGCCTCCGAACATTGCGCTGATCCTCGACACGCTCGCCCTGCGTGAGCGCTTCGCCACCATCGTCTCGCCCAGCCAGGGCTTTCGTGGCAAGCCGCATCCCGACATGTTCCTGGCCGCGGCCGAGCGCATGGGCGTCGCCCCGGCCGACTGCATCGTCTTCGAGGATGCGCCGAACGGCGTCGAGGCAGCCCGCCGCGCCGGTATGCGCGCCGTCGCGTTGCTGACCATGCTGCCAGCCGAGGCCTTCGCCGCCTTCGACAACGTCATCGCCAGCGTCGATGACTATGCGGCGCTGGACGGGCACCCGGCACTGCGCTTTGCTTGACCGATGGCATTCCGCGCCTCGGTCCTGACCCTCTATCCCGAGATGTTCCCTGGCCCGCTTGGCGCCTCGCTGGCGGGCGAAGGCCTGCGCACTGGCCTCTGGTCGCTGGAAACGCACCAGATCCGTGATCACGGCATCGGCCGCCATCGCAATGTCGACGACAACCCGGCCGGTGGTGGCGCCGGCATGGTCTTGCGCTGCGACGTGCTGGCGGCAGCGATCGATGCGGCGGTTCCGGCCGACGACACGCGGCCGCGCCTCTTGATGTCGCCGCGCGGCCGGCCGCTCAGCCAGCGCATGGTTCGCGATTTCGTTGCCGGCGAGGGCGTCGTCATCGTCTGCGGCCGCTTCGAGGGCGTCGACGAGCGCGTCATCGAAGGGCGGAACCTGACCGAAGTGTCGGTCGGCGACTACATCCTCTCCGGCGGCGAGATGGCCGCCATGGTGCTGCTCGACGCCTGCGTGCGCCTGATCCCCGGCGTGATGGGCAAGCAAGCCTCCGGCACCGAGGAGAGCTTCGAGAACGGCCTGCTCGAATACCCCCACTACACCCGCCCGCGCGAATGGGAGGGCAGGGGCCTGCCCGAGGCGCTGCTCTCCGGCGACCATGCCCGCATCGCCAGATGGCGACGCGAGCAGGCGGAGAAGATCACGCGGGAGCGACGGCCCGATTTGCTCGGCAGGTGAGAGCGGTTCCACTGGCGGCTGATCAGGCCAGCCTGTGTCCAGCCTCGACCAGCAGCGCGCAAGCCTTCTCGAAATCGGTCGCTTTCACCAGCAGGTGATCGCCATCGAAGGTCGAGACCACGAAGATGCCGATGCCGTTGCTCGACAGAGGCTCGATCACCGACAGGACGATGCCGGTTTCGTCGAAGGCGAACGGTCCTTGCAGCTTGAGACAGGACCAGCCGCCATCCAGCCGCACATAGGTCGGGATGCGATCCTGCTGGCAGACGATCGAGAGTTCGTCATCGCTGCGGCTGATGCTGACGAAGCCAGCGCCATCGGCCCAGGCCGGAATCGGATCGGACGCGTCCAGCCGAGCCACGCCATAGACACTGTTCAACGCTTTGAGTGTGACGGGAGACGCCATGTGAGATGTAGCCTTTCCTGGTGAGACTGTGTTCGCCGGGGCAATGCGCCGGCCGCAAGGCCGGTGATGTCAGGCAACAAAAAACCCGCCGACCGGGAGGCGGGCAGGTTGCAGACAATTCTTCGACGTGGGTGGAAGGACTAATGCCCTCGGAAGTCTCGTCGTCGCAGAATCGGCACGCCTCGCCGCTGGTTGATGCAACGTCGGCGTCGGACGATGTTCGTGGGGCACGGGCCGGAGTTCATCGCGCGAGCATGTGGCGGGCGATCCGTCGCGTCAATCGGTCGATTGCAGGTGTGGCTCATCAGGGCGCGACCACAGGCAGGTTCTCGCTGAGCCAACCCTTGTCCTTCGGGTTGCCGAGCAGGCCGCCGCGGACGTCGATCAGATTCGTCCAGCCGCGCCCGGCGAGCTTCTTCTGCACTGTGGAGGTTCGATTGCCGGTCCGGCAGATCAGTGCGATCGGCTTGCCGGGATGGTCGAGCTTCAGTGCGGCGAGCCTGACCTCGAAGGCGCTGCCGGTCATGTCGAGCTTGATCGCGCCTTCCGGAACGCCGGTATCGGCCCACTCCTCCGGCGTGCGGATATCGACGAGGACGAGCTTGCCGGCCTTCGCCGCCTCATGCGCCTCGCGGACGGAGAGCGAAGGCAGGGCCGTCTGCGCCTCGGCGAGAGCCGGCAGCGAGCAGAGGATGGCGAGCAGCACGAGCGCACGGCGGTTCATGCCGGAGCGTTACCGAAAGGCGCGAGCCGCCGCAATTCACGAAGCTTGGAAACGACCGAAGCCACTCAAGGGCGCGACGAGCGAAACCCGGTCTTGTCCGCCTCGGTGATCTCGCGCAGCACCTTGCAGGGGACCCCGGCGGCGATGACACCGGCCGGGACATCGCGCGTCAACACGCTGCCGGAACCGATAATCGCATCGTCGCCGATGGTCACGCCCTGGTTGATCTGGACGCCGCCGCCGATCCAGACCCGGTTGCCGATCGTCACCGGCTTGGCATAGCAGCCGCCTGCCACCCGCTCGGCCGGGTCGATGGCGTGGTTCGAGGTATAGATGCCGGCGCGTGGCCCGAGCAGGACGTTGTCGCCGATCCTGATCTCGCCGCCATCCAGCATGACGCAATCGAAATTGGCGTAGAAATTCCGGCCGATGCTGATGTTGAAGCCGAACTCGCAGCGGAAGCTCGGCTCGAAATGCGCGCCCGGCCCGACTTGCCGCAGGAAGGCGCGCAACAGCACCTCGCGCTCCGCCTGCGATTGGCCAAGGCTGCGGTTATAGGCGTCGGTCAGGCCGACGGCCCGCGCCCGCGCTGCAATCAGCTCGGGCGTGAGGTCGTCATACATGCGTCCCGACAGCATCAGGGCGCGCTGGTCTTCGAGTGTCATCGCGGATCAGGATGAGGCCGGCAGGGAGCTGCCGGCCTCTGTCCAATCTCAGCGCAGTTCGGCGCAGAAGCGCTGGATGCGGCGGCAGGCCTCTTCCAGCTTCTCGTCCGAGGTGGCGTAGGAGATGCGGAAGTTCGGACCAAGGCCGAAGGACGAGCCGTGCACCGCGGCGACCGCTTCGCCCTCGAGCAGCCCCATCACGAGGTCCTCGTCGGTCTCGATCTTCTTGCCGTTGGGCATGGTCTTGCCGATCAGGGCCGAGCAGTCGGGATAGACGTAGAAGGCGCCTTCGGGCTTGGGGCAGACCAGGCCGCGCGTCTGGTTCAGCATCGAGACGACGAGATCGCGCCGGCGCTCGAACGCCTTGCGGAACACCGGGATGTGCTCCTGCGTGCCGTCGAGCGCTTCCACGGCGGCCCATTGCGAGATCGCCGAGGTGCCCGAGGTCTGCTGGCCCTGGACAAGGTCCATGGCGTTCATCAGGTGCTGCGGACCAGCAGCGTAGCCGATGCGCCAGCCGGTCATGGCGTAGGACTTCGAGACGCCGTTCATCGTCAGCGTACGATCGTAGAGGCCGGGCTCGACCTGGGCCGGCGTCACGAACTGGAAGTCGCCATAGACGAGATGCTCGTACATGTCGTCGGTCAGCACCCAGACATGCGGGTGGCGCATCAGCACATCGGTCAGCGCCTTCATCTCGGCATGGCTGTAGGCCGCGCCGGACGGGTTCGACGGCGAGTTCAGGATGACCCATTTGGTCTGGGGCGTGATTGCGCGTTCCAGCTCCTGCGGCTGCAGCTTGAATTCGTTCTCGATCTTCGTCTCGGCGTAGGTCGGCGTTCCCCCGCACAAAGCCACCATCTCGGGATAGCTGACCCAATAGGGCGAGACGCAGATCACCTCGTCGCCGGGGTTCAGCGTGGCGAGCAGGGCGTTGTAGATGACGTGCTTGCCGCCGGTCGAGACGATGGTCTGGCTCGGCTTGTAGTCGAGCCCGTTCTCGCGCTTGAGCTTGCGGGTGATCGCCTCGCGCAGCTGCGGAATGCCGGAGACCGGCGTGTACTTCGTCTCGCCGCGATTGATCGCCGCGATCGCCGCCTGCTTGATATTGTCCGGCGTGTCGAAATCGGGCTCGCCGACGGAGAGCGAGATCACGTCCTTGCCCTGCGCTTTCAGATCGCGCGCCTTCTGCGTGATGGTGATGGTCGCAGACGGCTTCACGCGCTTCAGGGCGTCGGCAAGGAAAGCCATGGGAGATCTCCGGGAGGGCAATGGCGCCCGTCGCGGGCGCGGGGCGTGGTTTAGGCTCCCGGGGCGGGCACTGCAAGCGACAGTGCTTGATATCGGCCAGAAACGACAGGAATGGCGGGAAGGCCGCCCTGGCTCAGGCGGCCTCGCGCAGGCGCTCGCGCCGACGCTGCACTGTCGCCACAGCGACGACATTCCAGCGCGGCCGTCCGAAGCAGGGAAAGCCGCGCCGGTTGAGGCGGCGGGCGATATCGGCCGGATCGGTGATACCGACTTCGACGAGCTGATCGATCAGCGCGCCGGCGGCTTCGAGAAAAATGGCGAGCAGCGCCCTGTCGAGGTCGCGGCTCGCCTTGTCGCTGGCGGGCATCCCGTCAATGGATGCCCAGGCCATAGCTCGGCTCGACTCCGTTGGGGGAGATTAGCACGGCATTGGGGTGGCCGCCCTCGGAGAGGGCGAAGCGCACCGCCTCCTTCTGATTGCGGAAGATGCCTTCGCTGCGGCCTTCGAGGTCGCGCGCGACCCAGAAGCCGTGGCTGGACTGGCCAACCAGGAAGAGATGGCTCTCGCCATTGAGCGGCTGCAGCGGCTTGAATTGTCCCATGATGATGCGCTCAGTTCGGCAAGGCGAACCAGGCGCGCAGGCCGATGAAGGCTGCGGCTGCCAGTGCGAACACGGCGAGCGCGACCATCTCGGCACAGAGGATTCCAACGGCCGGGCGGCGGCTGGCGACGCTGTCATAGATGGCGCGGGCGCGGCGCTGCTGGCTGGTGCGGAACAAGGCGTTGTTCATCGACATATCGACCTCCATCGATGCCGATGATGTAGGTCCGGGCCCGATAAGACCGCCATGCGGAAGGTGTTCCGGCACATAAGGCCGGCATAAAGGCTTGCGAAGTGTCCTTCCGGCTGCGATGCCGGCGACATGGACGCTCCCCCGAACACCATCGCGATCTATGTCGATGCCGATGCCTGCCCGGTGAAGCCGGAGGTCTATCGTGTCGCCGAGCGGCACAGGCTCAAGGTCTTCGTCGTCGCCAACAGCTTCCTGCAGGTGCCGCGCGAGCCCTGGATCGAGCGCGTCGTGGTGCCCGGTAACTTCGATGCCGCCGATGACTGGATCGCCGAGCGCGCCGGCCGCGCCGCGATCGTGATCACTGCCGACATCCCGCTCGCCGATCGCTGCATCAAGGCCGGCGCCGATGTGATCGGCCCGACCGGCAAGCCCTTCACCGAAGCCTCGATCGGCATGGCGCTGGCGACGCGCGACATGATGGAAGACCTGCGCGCCATGGGCAGCGTCAGCGGTGGGCCCAAGCCGTTCTCGCAGAAGGACCGCTCGGCCTTCCTGCAGGCGCTCGACGTCGCGGTGCAGCGGCTGAAACGGGCGGGGTTCTCCGCCTAGTCTAGCTAGGGAATTTGCCCGGATTGAAGAATCTGGGGCAGGAATCCAGCAGCCAGCAGCAGCCGCTTCTGACGAGCAGACACGTCGCTCAGGCTGCGGCGGAAGTCGATCCTGTGCACATACATCCACCCGAGTTTCATGGGTGTCTGCCGGCGCAGGCGCGAAATCCACGGCGTGGCGTCATGATCGGTCACGACGGTCCCGCCGCCCATGATCGAATAGTATCGCCCGAGCGTTCGACCATATTGCGCGTTGTCTTGCTGGGCTCTGGGAAGGGTGACCGCATAGGAGCGATCAATGTGGTCGAACACTTTCGATCCGGGATCGCGCAGCCAGTGGCCGACCTCGTGGGCGGCCGCGAATTGACCGGTTTTCCCGCCGATCCCGCGGGCTCTGCCTGCAGTGAAGTTGTGCTCGCCGTACTGGACGCTTTCATCCGTGATGCGGGTCATCCTGTCGCGGAAGGTCGCGCCCGGATTGGCCAGATGCGCGACCTCGATGATGGCATGGCTACCCGCACCGGTTGGCTGAAGATCGATTTCGAGCACACCGGCGACATGCGCCGGCACTTTGGGATTGCCGATCAATTGCCGGAAGTCGGCATCGCTCAAGCTGTCTCCGTTCTCGGTTGGGAGGAATACCATCTGGTTGTTCCAGACGGTCTCGACGATGCTTTTGAAACGCCGGGTGAAATCCTGCCATTCGCTGACGAGCCAGCTGCGGCAGGGGACGGGTTGGGCGCTGGCGTCGACGACACTGCCGCGTTTGAAGTCGGCCTCGCTCGCGGCCAGATGGGACGGGGGGAGTGGCCCCGGAGGCGATCCCGGAAGCTTGGCGGCATGGGAGCTTCTCGCCCATGCCGTGGAGGGATCGAGGGGGACAAGCGTCACTTTCAACCTGATGCGAAGCTGCGCAGGTTGCCCCGTTTGCGCGCGGTCGAAAAACGAGTCGTAGTTTGGCTCGAGGATGAAGGGCCGGATCGCCATTTGGTCACCTGCGCTTTGGGAGCAGATTGGAGCGGAAAAATTCTCGCTCTAGGCACGGCTATCCGGGGCAGCGTAGCAGCAGCGGTGCAACATCGCCAAGCTGTGCATGTGGTGAGCTACCGGCTGCTGGACGAAAAATCTCTTTGCCCCTAATCCTGCCGCGAAAGCCCGTCTCCCAATCGGGCTCCCGGGAGGAAATTCATGTCGCTCACCCGCCGTTCCACGCTCGGCCTCGTTGCCGGCGCCGTCTTCGCTCCGGCCATCGTGCGGGCGCAGAGCTATCCGTCGAAGACGATCACTCTGGTGGTGCCGTATCCGGCTGGCGGACCGACCGACGCGATCGCACGCTTCGTCGCGCAGGACCTCTCGACCTCGATCGGCCAGAGCGTCGTTGTGGACAACCGCGCCGGCGCTTCGGGCGCGGTCGGCACCCGGGCCGTCGCGCATGGCGCGGCCGATGGGCACACCTTCATCTTCGGCAACAACCAGACGCACGGGAACAACATGTTCCTGCTGAAGGACCCCGGCTATGACGCGGTCAAGGATTTCGCGCCGGTGGCTGGCGTCGGCGCATTCGAGCACGCCTTCGTCGTCCGCAACGACCTGCCGGCCAAGAACATCAAGGAGCTGATCGCGCTCGCCAAGGCCGATCCGGGCAAGCTCAATTACGGTTCAACCGGCGTCGGCTCCGGCTCGCATCTCGCCATGGAGCTGTTCATGCAGCGCACGGGCATCAAGATGACGCATGTGCCGTTCCGCGGCGCGGCGCCGCTGGTGCAGGAGATCATCGGCGGGCGCATCGACATCGCCAATTCGACGCTGCCTTCGGTGCTGGAGCAGATCAATGCCGGTACGCTCCGCGCGATCGCGCTGGCGAGCCCGGAGCGTAATCCGCGCGCCAAGGACATCCCGACCCTGCGCGAGCAGGGCGTGACCGATGCCGACGCCGATAGCTGGGCTGCCTTCTTCGCCCCGGCCGCGACCCCGGCGCCGGTCCTCGACACGTTGTCGAAGGCCGTGCTGGCCTCGCTCGCCAAGCCGGCGATCGCCGAGCAGATCCTGAAGCTCGGCTTCACCCTCAAGGTCCGCGACCCTGCCGCCTTCCGGCCGTATCACCAGCAGGAAATCGCGACCTGGGAGAAGATCATCAAGGAAGCCGGCGTCAAGCCGGAGTGATCCCGACCACCGTCATTCTCGGGCGAAGCGCAGGCCCGAGAAATTCGGAAACGTCAGGGCGCCCACTCGTCCTGAGATGGTCGGCTCAAGGCCGACCATGACGACCTTATATGCCGGAGCCCACCGATGAACCTCATGCCCAAGCTCGCCGCCCGCGCCGAGGCCGGCCGCCCCGTTCGCTGCGCCCTGATCGGTGCCGGCAAGTTCGGCTCGATGTTCCTGGCCCAGGTTCCGCATATCGAGGGGCTGGATGTCGCGGCGATCGCCGATCTCGATCCCGAGCGGGCGAAGAATGCCTGCCGCACCGTTGGCTGGGACGAGGCCCGCATCGCCGCCACGCGCTTTGTCGATAGCGGCGTCACCGCGGCGGAGATGGACGGCGTCGAGGTGGTGATCGAGGCGACCGGCCATCCGGCGGCCGGCGCCCGCCATGCGCTCGCCGCGATCGCGGCCGGCCGCCATGTCGTCATGGTCAATGTCGAGGCCGACGTGCTCGTCGGTCCCGTCCTCGCGGCCAAGGCGAAGGCGGCGGGCGTGGTCTATTCGATGGCCTATGGCGACCAGCCGGCGCTCGTCGCCGAGATGGTCGACTGGGCCAGAGCCACCGGCTTCACCGTCGCAGCCGCTGGCAAGGGCACCAAATACCTGCCGGCCTATCACCGCGTCACGCCGGACGAGGTCTGGAGCCATTACGGGCTGACGCCGGAGGCGGCGAAGGCCGCCGGCATGAACCCGCAAATGTTCAATTCCTTCCTCGACGGCACCAAGTCGGCGATCGAGATGGCCGCGATCGCCAATGCCAGCGGTCTCGACGTGCCGGAAAATGGCCTTGCCTTCCCGCCGTGCGGTGTCGACGATCTTGCCCATGTCCTGCGGCCGAAGGCGGTCGGCGGCCAGCTCGAGCATGACGGCATGGTCGAGGTCGTCTCCTCGCTGGAGCGTGACGGGCGGCCGGTCTTCCGCGACCTGCGCTGGGGCGTCTATGTCGTGCTGAAGGCGCCGAACCCCTATGCCGCCGCCTGCTTCAAGCAATACGGGCTGCCGACCGACTCAACCGGCCTCTATGCGGCGATGTACAAGCCCTTCCATCTGATCGGGCTCGAACTCTCGCTCTCGGTGCTGAACGCTGCCCTGCGTGGCGAGCCGACCGGCACGACCAAAAGCTGGCGCGGCGATGCCGTCGCGACGGCCAAGCGTGATCTCAAGGCCGGCGAGATTCTGGACGGGGAGGGCGGCTACACCGTCTATGGCAAGCTGATGCCGGCGGCAGCGAGCCGCGCCGCGAAGGCACTGCCGATCGGGCTGGCGCATGGCGTGACGTTGAAACGTGACGTCGCCGCCGGAGCAGTGGTCACCAGTGCCGACGTCGCGCTCGACGAGGGGGCGGCGATCGTGCGGCTCCGGCGTGAGCTCGAGGCGGCTGATTTTTGAGCACCCTCGAAGCAAACGCGCAATTTGGTCCGGTTTCGAGGATGGCGTTGACCCAGCTTTAAGAGCCCGCGGGCACTATGGCGGCAAGGCCGCTGGAGCTTGTGATGTCGGGACACGGGGTGATCGGAGTGCGGGCCAATCGCCTGGCCTGGGGTCTGATCGGGGGCTTGCTCCTCGTCGATCTCACCTGGCTGGCGTTTTCGCAGCTCTCCGTCGTCCCGCTCTCGCTGGTCGGGCCTGTCGCGATGAGCGCGGGCTTGGCGCTCGCCGCTCGCTATTACCGATATCGTCGCGGCGAAACACGCCTTGCCGATGCGCTGGAGCTCTGCGGTCAGATGACCGCCTTCATGACGGTCGGGGCCCTGTTTTCCTATCTCGTAGCGACCTTGGGCATGCCGATGCAGGATGCGGCCCTGTACGCGATCGACCAGAGCCTCGGTCTCGATTGGCTGGCTTATCTCAAGGCTGTGGATAAGCGCCCATTGCTGGGTACCCTGTTTCGCATGGCCTATGACAGCTTTATCCCGCAAGTGCTGGTTCTGCTGCTCGTCCTGTCGTTTTCGGGGCTCGGGCACACCGCGCGCATCATGATTCTGGCGATGATGCTATCCGGCATCGTGACGATACTGATCTCCGGCCTGCTGCCGGCGATGGCGATGTTCGTCCATCTCAATCTGAGCCCCGCCGATTATCCCAATCTGTCGCCCTCGGCCGCCTTTGTGCATGTCAAGGACATCCATGCCTTGCGGGCTGGGCTGCCGCTCGATCTCGACCTGTCAAAGGCGGAGGGCATCATTACCTTTCCGTCCTACCATGCGGCCCTCGGCTTGCTGATGTTGTTGGCCGGGCTGTCCCACCCGGTTCTGCGCTGGCCTTTCAGCGCGCTCAATCTGACCATGATCGCAGCCACGCCGATCGATGGTGGGCACTATTTCATCGATGTCGCCGCCGGTTTGCTCATAGCCGCCACCTGCTACCTGCTCGCCAGGCGCCTGCTCCGCGCACCGCGCGGCCTCGCACGGCAGGATTCGATCGCTGCACCGGTTGCCGTCGCGGAATCCTGAAGAGCAATTCAGGCTGCCAGGAGCAAAACAGCTGGCACGATGCTGTGCGGGCCCCTATCTCGTCTCCAGGCGAAACGGAGAATGAGTGCGGGTGATGCGGGTTCTACGAGCGCTCGTTTTTGCTGCAATGCTTCTGCCGGGCTGGGCTCTTGCACAGCAGCGCTACCCGTCGAGTGCCGGCGAACTCCTGGTCGAGACGGTTGCGAGCGGGCTGGAGAACCCCTGGGGCCTCGCCTTCCTGCCGGACGGGCGCATGCTGGTGACCGAGCGGCCGGGACGGCTGCGACTGGTCGGCAGCGACGGCAAGCTCTCGGCCTCGATCTCGGGCGTGCCCAGTGTCGTGGCGCGCGGGCAGGGCGGCCTGCTCGACGTCGTCCTCGATCCGAACTTCGCGCAGAACCGCTACCTCTATCTCTCCTTCGCCGAGCCGCGCGCTAACGGCAACGGCACCAGCGTCGCCCGCGCCCGGCTGAGCACCAACGGCAATGCGCTGGAGGGCATGAGCGTGATCTTCCGGCAGATGCCGACGATCGCCAGCAACATGCATTTCGGCTCGCGGCTGGTCTTCGACCGGACCGGTGCGCTCTTCGTCACCGTCGGCGACCGCTACAGCCAGCGCGATCAGGCGCAGAATCCGGAGAACCATATCGGCAAGGTCCTCCGCATCAAGCCGGAAGGCGGTGCGGCGGAAGGCAATCCCAAGAAGCCCGGCTGGGCGGCGGAGATCTGGTCGATCGGCCATCGGAACGTGCAGGGCGCGGCGCTGCATCCGCAGACCGGCCAGCTCTGGACGGCCGAGCACGGCGCGCGCGGCGGCGACGAGGTCAATACGCCCAAGGCCGGCCTGAACTATGGCTGGCCGGTCATCACCTATGGCATCGACTATTCCGGCGTGAAGATCGGTGACGGCACCAGCAAGCCCGGCATGGAGCAGCCGCTGTTCTATTGGGATCCGTCGATCGCGCCCTCGGGCGCCGCCTTCTACACCGGCGACAGATGGCCGGCCTGGAAGAACTCGCTTTTCGTCGGCGCGCTTGCCGGCCAGTTGCTGTCGCGGCTTTCGACCGATGGCGAGAAGGTCACCGGCGAAGAACGACTGCTGAGCAATCTCGGCGAGCGCATCCGCGACGTCCGGCAAGGGCCGGACGGCTTCCTCTACCTTCTTAGCGACGACTCGAATGGGAAGGTGCTGCGGGTCAGGCCGGCGCGGTGAGCCGCTCCGTCATTCCGGGGCTTTGCGCAGCAAAGAGCCCGGAACCCATGAACACGGCATTGCTCCAGTTCGTCATGCTCGCCCTTGTGGCGAGCATCCACGCCTTGAACTCCGGTCTCGACCGGCGAAGACGTGGATGGTCGGGACAAGCCCGACCATGACGGGAGGTGGTGATGCTCAGTGAGCGGCTAACCTCACGGCCCGCAATCCCACTCCCGCTCGACGACGAAGACCTTGCGGGTCGCGAGGTGCCCGTTCGTGTCATAGAGATCGCCGACATAATACTCGGTACCGGCCGCGTCGCGCACGCTGCGGTCGACCTGCAGCGACCAGCCATAGCCGACACGGTTTCCTCCCTTCCAGTCGCGGTGGAGATTGCCGGTCGAGGCCGAGGCGAGGATGCGGGCGCGCTCGTCGCTCGGCGAGCAGGTCGGTCCGGCGAGGGCGGCGCCGGACAGGGTGGCAAGGCACAGAGCGAGCGTCATCGGCTTGAGCAAGGCAGGCATCCTTCGGGGGAATCCGGGCAGAATCAGGTGATCTCGGCGAGCCGCGTATCGAGCGACAGAACGAGGCACCAATGTGGCTCGAAGTCGGCTCCCAGCGGCCAGATCTGCTCCTCGAAGATCGTCAGCATGGCCGCCTGATAACGCTCGAACCAGTCGCGCTGGCAAAGCACGAACTTGGTCGCGCCGACAATGGTCTCCCGGTCGATGATGCACAGCGGAACGATGTCGGGATTGGCGGCGAGATAGTCCTGCACCGCGACCATCAAGGTCGGGTAGCCGGGGTGCAGCATGTCGTCGAGCACGATCAGTCCGCCTTCGGCAAGGCAGGCGGTGGCGAGCGCCAGATCCTTGCTCAGGGCCGCGCGCGAATGCTCGCCGTCGACATGGATGAAGCGCAGCTTGTCGCCACCGGCATGGCCGATCAGCTCGGCCGGGGACATCGCGCCGGCATCGGCCTTGATGGTCACGCGGCGCTCGGGCGCGATTCCATGCTTCAGGCAGTTCGCTTCGAACCGGTCCTTCACCTCGGGGTTCGGCCATTCGAAGATGTCGATGCCGAGAGCGATCTCGCCGGGTTCGAGCGCATGGGCCAGCGCGATGAAGAAGCGGCCCTCGAAGGCGCCGATCTCGGCGATCGGCCCGGCGACGCCTTCCTCCGTCTGCAGTCGCAGCAACCTCGCGCAGATCGCCGCAGCGAAGCGCGAGGACATGCCGAGGACGCTGTCATAGCCGTCAGTGAGATAGGCTTCGACCGCGGAATGGCCGGGGTGCGGAATCGGCGCCATCGCTCAGGCCTTGGCGTGGAAAATGAAGAAGGCGCCGGCCGCGATCAGCGCGAAGCCGATGGCGTGGTTCCAGGTCAGCTGTTCCTTCAGCCAGAACACCGAGAAGCCGGCGAAGACGCAGAGCGTGATCACCTCTTGCATCGTCTTCAGCTCGGCGGCCGAATAGACGGCTGAGCCGATGCGGTTGGCCGGCACGGCGAGCATGTATTCCGGCAGCGCGATCATCCAGCTCGCCAGGATTGCCAGCCAGATCGCCGTGCTCTTGTAGGAGAGGTGGCCATACCAGGCGAAGGTCATGAACACGTTCGAGCCGATCAGCATGCCGATCGGCAGGAGATGGGCGGTGCTGAGAGCTGGCATGGCTGAGTCCGGAATTGTGCAGGATTGGCGGGATGAACGACTCAGCCGTAGCGAAGTTTCATCGTCAGGATGATCAGCACCAGCGCGAGCGTCACGGTGTTGGCCCCGATCAGCGGCCAGGAGGCGATCAGCACGCCATAGATCAGCCAGAGCACGATGCCGGTCGCGAACAGCGCCTGCGTCCACAATGAGATGCCGCTGGTGTCGCGGGTGCGGATCGTCTGCCAGGCCTGCGGCAGCCAGCAGAAGGTGGTCAGCAGGGCGGCGCAGAAGCCGAGCGCTTCGATGGCGGCGGTGGACATGCGGGCCTATCGGCGATTCGCGCGGTAATGGAGATTGATCAGACATAGCCGGTTTCGGCGTTCCGTGCTCGCCAGGCATTGCATGGTTAACCTCCGTTAACCGCAGCGCCCTAGTTTTGCGTCAATCCTGCGATTCGGTGGACTTATGCGAACATTGATCCTGGCCTTGCCTCTCGTCCTCGCCGCCGCGACCGCGGCCCGGGCCGATTTCGGTTCTTGTGTCGCCGGCCTGCGTTCGGCCGCCGCCGCCAAGGGCGTTTCCGGCGCCACCTTCGACCGCGCCATGGCGGGCGTCACGCCCGACATGAAGGTGATCGAGGCGATGAACAACCAGCCGGAGTTCAAGACCCCGATCTGGGATTATCTCGGCACGCTGGTCGACGAGGAGAAGGTCGCGGAAGGGCGCTCGATGATGCGCCAGCACGCCTCGACGCTCGCCGCCGCCGAGCAGCGCTTCGGCGTCGACCGCCATACGATTGCGGCGGTCTGGGGCGTCGAGAGCGATTTCGGCAAGGCGCGGGGCAAGATGCCGCTGGTCCAGGCACTCTCGACCGGCGCCTGCCTGGCGCCGCGCCGCAACGCCTTCTTCAAGGGCGAATTGATCGCCACCCTGCAGATCATCCAGCGCGGCGATGTCCGCCCCGAGCGGCTGTTCGGCTCCTGGGCCGGCGCCTTCGGCCATACCCAGTTCATCCCCTCGACCTACCTGCGGCTCGCCGTCGACGGCGACGGCGACGGACGGCGCGACCTTGTCGACTCGATCCCCGACGCGCTGCATTCGACCGCGAACTTCATGGACAAGGCCGGATGGGTCACCGGCGCGGGCTGGGGCTACGAGGTCCGCGTGCCCGGTGGTTATTCCGGCGGGACCGGGCGGAACCCCAAGCGGCCGGTGTCGCACTGGGCGAGCCAGGGCATCGTCAAGTTCGACGGCTCGGCGCTTTCCGGCTCCGGCAATGCCGGCCTCCTGATGCCGGCCGGCCGCAATGGCCCAGCCTTCCTTGTCTTCAAGAACTATGACGCCGCCTACAGCTACAACGGCGCCGATTCATACGCTTTGGCCATCTCACTCCTTTCCGACCGCCTGCGCGGCCGGCCGGGCGTGCAGGGGCAGTGGCCGACCGACGACTTGCCGCTGTCGCGCGAGCAGCGCCGTGAATTGCAGCGCCTGCTGATCCAGCGCGGCTACAATGTCGGCGAGCCCGATGGCGCTGTGGGTGCGCTGACGCGCGCGGCGATCAAGGACGTAGAGGGCAAGATCGGCATGCCGCAGACCGGCCGCCCGGGCGAGAAGGTCCTGCGGGCGCTGAAGGGCGGGCGCGTTTGAGGCAACCCACGCCGGGGGCCTGTCACGGCGGAAAGGTCATGTCGCGCTCGCCGATGGACTGGCGCGCTGGCGAGCAGCAGCCATTTCGGCTAGAATCGTGACCATGGATCGCAAGCGCGACAAGCCCGGGCACGATACGGTCGCCGCGAAGGAACGGCGGCTCGTCGCCATGCACCTGCAAAGCATGGAAGCCAATCCGCTGGATGCGGACGACATCGCCATGTTCGAGATGTTCGAGCGGGAAGGCTGGTCGTCCGAGAAGCGTCTCGATCACATTCGCAAGAAGGCATTGGCAGCGGCGTTAGCTCCTGCCGCCGAATGAGCGATCCAGACTACTGCTACCCGCCCGAGCATACAGTTCTGAAGAACAAGCTCGGCCTGCGCGACGCAGTGGTGCTCGATCGTTTCGAACGCCGCGCCGTCACGCAGCGGATACTTGAAGGCGTTCCCGCAGGGCAATTCGACCTCGCGCATCTGCGCGCCATCCATCGCCATCTCTTTCAGGACATCTACGACTGGGCTGGTGAGCTCCGAACGGTCGAGATCGCCAAGGGCAGCAGCCAGTTTCAGTTCCGGCGCTACATCGTCACTGGCATGGCTGACGTGCACCGGCGCCTCGTCGCAGCCGACTATCTGAAACGGCTCGCACCGGCCGATTTCGCCGTCCGCGCCGGTGAGATAATCGGCGATGTCAACTACATCCACCCGTTCCGCGAAGGAAACGGGCGCGCGCAGATGCTCTATCTCGAACAGCTCGCCGCGCGGGCCGGCCATCGGCTCGATCTGCGATTGATCCTGCGCGAGGAGTGGATGGCGGCCTGTATCGAGGCGCAGCGCGGGCAATACACTCTACTGGGAGCCTGCATCCACAAGGCGCTGATTGTGCCCTGAGAGCAGGGCGCCTTCGCATCGGCGTGCTTGCACGCGGCGCCTTGCACCCCTAATCAGCCGGCGACGAACTTCCGCAAGGCGACGAGGCTTTCCCATGGCGAACCACAAGCTCCTGCTGCTCCCCGGCGACGGCATCGGCCCCGAGGTGACGGGGCAGGTCGAGAAGATCGTCTCCTGGTTCGAGAAGCAGGGCCTCGGCTCGTTCTCGCTCGAGCGCGGCCTCGTCGGCGGCGCCGCCTATGACGCGCACAAGGCGGCGATCTCGGAAGGCGACATGAAGCTCGCCCAGGAAGCCGACGCCGTGCTCTTCGGCGCGGTTGGCGGGCCGAAATGGGCCGATGTGCCCTACCAGCATCGTCCCGAGGCCGGCCTGCTGCGCCTGCGCAAGGATCTCGGCCTGTTTGCCAACCTCAGGCCTGCGATCTGCTACCCGGCGCTGGCCTCGGCCTCGTCGCTGAAGCCCGAAGTCGTCGAGGGGCTCGACATCCTGATCGTGCGCGAGCTCACCGGCGGCGTCTATTTCGGCGAGCCGAAGGAGATCGTCACCCTGGAGGACGGCTCCAAGCGCGGCGTCGATACCCAGCTCTACACCACCGGCGAGATCGAGCGCATCTGCGCCGTCGCCTTCGAGCTGGCCCGCACCCGCCGCAACAAGGTCTCCTCGGCCGAGAAGCACAACGTTATGAAGACCGGCGTGCTCTGGAAGCAGACGGTCACGGCCCAGCACGCTCGCGACTACAAGGACGTCGAGCTCGAGCACGTGCTGGCCGACAACTGCGCCATGCAGCTGGTGCGCTGGCCGAAGCAATATGACGTCATCGTCTGCGACAACCTGTTCGGCGACATCCTCTCCGACGTCGCGGCGATGCTGACCGGCTCGCTCGGCATGCTGCCCTCCGCCTCGCTCGGCGCCGAGGACCCGGCGACCGGCAAGCGCAAGGCGCTCTACGAGCCCGTGCACGGCTCGGCCCCCGACATCGCCGGCAAGGGCCTCGCCAATCCGATCGCGATGATCGGCTCCTTCGCCATGGCACTGCGCTATTCGTTCGGCGCCGGCGAGGCTGCCGACCGGCTCGAAGGCGCGATCGCCGACGTGCTCGGCGCCGGCACCCGCACCAAGGACATTGCCGCGCCCGGCGCCAATGCCGTCTCGACCACCGAGATGGGCGACGCCATCGTCAAGGCGCTCGAAGCCCGCGGCTGATCCCGGTCACCACCGGCACAGGAAGCGGGTGGCGGCTGAGCGGTAATGAAGGCTTCCTCGGAGACACAGCGGCCGCTTTGGTCGCGCTGACTCCGAGGTTTCCGATGAATGCCGATACCGGCGGTTATTCCGCCATGGAGCTGCTCGAACGCATGTTCGCGGTCGAGCTCCGCTTCCTGCAACAGGACGAGGCCGATCTCGACCTGCTCGCCACCGCCTTCCATCCCGATGTCGTCGTGCACGAGCCGGCGTCGCTGCCCTATGCCGGCGACTGGCGCGGCCTCGACGGGATCGGGCGCCTGTTCAGGACGATGCGCGAAACCTGGAGCGACCTCTCGGTCGACGGTCTGCAGGCCGCAAAGACAGGCGACATCGTCTTTATGACCTGCACCCTGCGGCTCACGGCGCGCAGCAGCGGCAGGACGATCACGCAGCCTTTCGCGGAGGTGCTGCGTTTCGAGGACGGCCGGTTGATCGAGGGTACGCCGTTCTACTACGATACGGCGGCGATCGCGGCGGCGCTGGCCTGAGCCGGTCGCGAGCTATCAGCTCGCCCTGCCGCCATACTGCGCCTCGTGCAGGCGCCTGTAGATGCCCGGCCGCTGCACCAGTTCCTGGTGCCGGCCTTGCTCGGCGACGCCGCTCTCGTCGATGACGATGATGCGGTCGGCGTCCTGGATCGTCGCGAGGCGATGCGCGATCACCAGCGTCGTCCGGCCCTTCGACAGTTCGGCGAGCGAGGCCTGGATGGCGCGCTCGGTCTCGGTGTCGAGCGCCGAGGTCGCCTCGTCGAGGATCAGGATCGGCGGGTTCTTCAGGAACATCCGGGCGATGGCGAGGCGCTGCTTCTGCCCGCCCGAGAGCTTGACGCCGCGCTCGCCGATCACCGTGTCGAGGCCATCCGGCAACCGCGCGATCATCTCGTCGAGCCTTGCGCGCCGGGCGGCTTCGACGATCTCCTCTTCGCTCGCCGTCAGCTTGCCATAGGCGATGTTCTCGCGGAGCGTCCCCGCGAACAGGAAGACGTCCTGCTGGACGATGCCGATCTGGCCACGCAGCGAAGCCAGCGTCATCTGGCGGATGTCGATGCCGTCGATGGTGATGCGCCCGCCCTCGACATCGTAGAAGCGCGGTAGGAGCGAGCAGATCGTGGTCTTGCCGGCGCCTGACGGCCCGACGAAGGCGATGGTCTCGCCAGCGCGGATCGTAAGGTCGATTCCCTTCAAAATCGTGCGATCGGGTGTGTAGCCGAAGCTCACGCTTTCATAGGCGATGTCGCCCTTGAGGTCGGAGACCGCGATGGCGCCCGGCAGGTCGGCGATATCCGGCCGCGTGTCGAGGAAGTCGGTATAGCGCCGGAAGCCGGCGATCCCCTTCGGATAGGTCTCGATCACCGAGTTGATCTTCTCGATCGGCCGGAAGAACACCGTGACCAGCAGCAGGAAGCCGACGAAGCCGCCGGCGCTGAGGTCGCCGATCAGCACGTAATAGGCGCCGGCGATCATCACCGCCATCTGGGTCAGGCGCATGCCGAAATAGGAGAGCGAGGTCGAGGCCGCCATCAACCGGTAGGCATCGAGCTTGGTGCGGCGATAGCGCTGGTTGTCCTCCGCGAACAGGCTGCGCTCGTGCTCCTCGTTGGCGAAGGCCTGGACGACGCGGATGCCGCCGACATTCTCCTCGATGCGGGCATTGAACGAGCCGACGCTGCCGAACAGTTTCTGCCAGTTCGCCGTCATCCGGCTGCCATAGCGGCTGGTCAGCCAGGCGATCAGCGGCACGATCGTCGCGGTGATCAGCGCCAGCTGAGGATGCACGCTCAGCATCAGCGCAAAGGCGCCGATGAAGGTCATCACCGCGATGAACAGATCCTCCGGCCCGTGATGGGCGACCTCGCCAATCTCCTCAAGGTCCTTGGTCAGGCGCCCGACGAGATGGCCGGTCTTCTGGTTGTCGAACCAGCCGAAGGAGAGCTTCTGCAGATGGTCGAACGCCTTGCGGCGCATCTCGGTCTCGATGTTGATCCCGAGCATGTGGCCCCAATAGGTCACCACCACCATCAAACCGGCATTGATCAGATAGATCGCCAGCAGACCGAGCGAGGCGATCAGGATCAGGCTCCAGTTCCCGCTCGGCAGGAGCTGGTCGACGAACAGCTTCACCGCGATCGGGAAGCCGAGTTCGAGCAGTCCAGACACGACAGCACAGCCGAAGTCGAGCAGGAAGAGACCGCGATGAGGGCGATAATAGGCGAAGAAGCGACGCAGCATGGTGGGCGGGGCTTTAGCACGCGGTGGAGCATGGAGCCATGAGCTGGAGGCGAGGTAGGGGCGGCGCGGGCGGTAGCAGATTTGTCACATCAGACCGTTTTGCCGGGTTGTGAACGGCTGTTCATTGTCCTTAGCGCCGCTTTGCCCAAGCCTGCCCTTGCGGTTGGGGCCTGAAAATCGATGCGAAACTATGCGAAGCTTGCGCAGCAGCTGCCGGCACGTGGCTGGCGGCTGGAGCGGCCGCGTCAGTCCGTGTCGGCGCTGGCGCTCGGCCTCGCTCTGCTCGCTGCTCCGTCCGCCGCCATCGCCCAGTCGGTGACCGGGACCGGCGTCGTAAGTCCGGGCGTACCCGGGCCGCCGCTCCCAAGCTGGAATCTCGGCGCAGCGCAGCTCATCGTCGGTAACGCCGGCACCGGCACATTGACCGTTGAAAATGGCGGCAGCGTCTCCAGCGGCAGCGGCTATGTCGGCTATTTTCGTCCCGGCAGCGGCACCGTGACGGTCACCGGCCCCGGCTCGACCTGGACCAATACCAATGAGCTCGTCGTCGGCTTCCACAGCAACGGCACGCTGACCATCGCGAACGGCGGCGCGGTCTCCAACACCGACGGGATGATCGCCTTCAATGTCAGCAGTGTCAGCTCGGTGACGGTGACCGGCCCCGGCTCGACCTGGGCCAATAGTGGCCAGCTTTACATCGGCCGCTTCGGCACCGGCGCACTGACCATCGAAGCCGGCGGCACGGTCACCAGCGCCACCGGCGATATCGGCGGTGAGAGCAACAGCATCGGCACGGTGACGGTGACCGGCGCGGGTTCGACCTGGACCAACAGCGGCAGCATTAGTGTCGGCCGCTACGGCACGGGCACCTTGACGATCGAGAAAGGCGGCAAGGTCAGCGCGACGACGATGACGCTGGCGGCGAACTCATGGGCCAGCGGCACGCTCAATCTGCTTGGCGACGACTTGAACGGTCGCGGCGTGCTCGAGACCAGCCAGGTGATCAGGGGCGCCGGCACGGCGGCGCTCAATCTCAATGGCGGCATCCTGCGCGCCACTGCCAGTCAATCCGACTATCTCTCCGGCTTTTCGGCACTGACCATCGGTGCGAACGGTGCTGTCTTCGACAGCAATGGATTTGCCATCGGTGTCTCGACCAGTTTCGCCGGCACGGGCGGGCTGACCAAGACCGGCAACGGCCAACTGACGCTCACCGGCACCAACACCTATTCGGGCGCCACTTTGGTTTTGACCGGCATACTCGCCGCCGCTGGCGCGCAGGCCCTGTCGGCAGCCTCCGACTACGCGATCGGCGCCGCCGGGGAAATCGAACTCGGTGTCGGGCTCGGCACCGTCACGGCCGGCTCGATCGCAGGACTTGGCTCGATCCAGATCGGGAGCAGCTCTACCCTGGCAGTTGGCGCGACCAACGCCTCGACCACCTATGGCGGCGTTGTTGACGGCGATGGCAACCTGCGGAAGGTCGGCACGGGCACGCTGATCTTGAGCGGCACCAACACCTATACCGGCGGAACGACGATCACGGGCGGCAAGCTGTCGGTGTCGTCCAACGCCAATCTCGGCAATGCCTCGGGCGGGCTGACGCTTTCGGGCGGCA